>Ga0214542_1008887_pt1 | contig 16133 bp, 13 predicted proteins | sample CNSS1metaG_FD_160096 | JGI IMG/M metagenome (GOLD analysis project Ga0214542, IMG submission 160096) | Root nodule microbial communities from cowpea collected in UCLA plant growth center, Los Angeles, California, USA - CNSS1 | ecosystem: Host-associated > Plants > Roots > Nodule | place: USA... | reverse complement strand
TTCTTGTGTCTTCTCTCCACTTACTTCCCATCACACTGAGCCCACTCAACTCACTCCAGAGTTCATGGCCACCCTTGATTGCTCCAAGTTTTCCTATGGCTTGGGAATCGTTTGCAAGAAATGAAAAATCTCATTCATTAGTGTTTGAATGTTTGGGTCTAACCTTCTAAAAAATAATGTCTCAAACAGTTTTTGTTGCTTCTTTGTCTGTGTGTTGGTTAATGATGTTGTGCAAGTCTCCTAATATTGGTGTGTATTGTATATTTAAATAAATTTTTAAAGAATGAAGTCTGGATTTGGATTTAAAAGAAATCCGTGTGCATATTTCATAGTCTAGCTTTTAACATTTTCTAGTGAATATTGGAAGAGAACTGGCTAATATAGGACCGTATTCATGTGGCCATATGAAAAAGTTAAACAGAAGAGTTTCAAATATAATACAAGAACAAAGAAATAATAAAATGTACAAGCAACCCTGTCATGGTTAAACAATATTTTACCATTCAAACGGGGTCTATTTGTTGGACCCTTACTTTATCACAAAAAAAATTCTATTTTGCTAAATAAATCATTAAAAAGACGTGTAAACTGTGACGATTTTAATATGATGATTATTTAAAATCGTCACTTTTTATAATATATGACATTTTTTAAATCATCATATTTTACATATAAAATGTGGCAGTTTTAATCGTGATTTTATTGACGTTTTAAATACTGCCATATTTTACTTATAAAATATTACGGTTTAAATCGACAATTTTTGTAACAAATTTTAATTTCCCGCACTTTAGCTTTCCCATTTCGAATTCCCTTTAAGTTTTTTATCCTCCCCACGTTTTAATAGCCACATTGCCTTTTTACATCTCGACTTCACAGGTTCTCCCCTCCCACGTTTGGTTTTCTAATGGATAATGATATTCCAACAAAAACTTTTGACAAGTATTTGACAAAGGTGACATGGCAGCGGTTTTTTTAATTTTTAATTAAAAATGAATTAGTTCACACGTGCAGCGGAAAGAGAAACAAAACTGAAGTTAAATGTCCGTTAGAGAGAGAAACTGAAGAGAGAAAAGGTGGGAAGTGAGGTCGGCCCGTTGCGCAGTGAGAAAGTGAAGAGAGAAAAGGGGGGAAGTGAGTCCGGTCCGTTGCGCAGTGAGAAACTGAAGAGAGAGAAGGGGGAAAGTGAGGCCGGCGAAGTAAGAAAGTGAAGAGAGAAAAGGGGGAAAGTGAGGCCGGGGTGGTTTCGAAGTGAGAAAGTGAAGAGAGAAAAGGGGGAAAGTGAGATTTCGGCAACCATTTCGCCGGGGGGGTGGAGGGTCGTTATCAGGGAATGCGAGAGTGAAAGGAGTTAAGCATTGCAGATTAGTGGTGGATAATTGCATTCATTGACGCCGTTTGGGTGGGCTACCGAAGACAGGTCGTAGAAGAAGTCGTCGACGACAAGGAATTCGTCAGCCCAACCGTACAATCGACCCTTTGGCGGAGCCCATTTAATTTATTTAAGCCAAAGGTAACGTATTTCGTTCGTATTACGCAGAGGATGTGTATAGTTGGCTGTGGATGTGGTTGTTGGTGATTTTTGTTCTTTTGAGAGATATGGTTGGTGAATGAGCATTTTATGTCTGTGTTTGGTTGTCCGATTTGTGTATAGGGTGTTGACATTGGGTAAATTTATTGTTGCCTTTACATTTCATATTTTGTGATGCATGTGGTCTGTGTGATGTGTATGGCGTTGTAGGATTAGAAGATGGACCACAATCGTGATGGACATGTTTATTTGTGGGAGGAAAAGAAGGTTTGTTAATCTGGAGTCATGTTCTTATAGTTGTGCAATTATAATGAATGACATTTACTTGTTTGTTATGTTATCCAGATTTTATTTGGTCATTTCTGCAAAACGAAGTTTATCGGTGCTATAAACAATAGACTAAGTGTGCAACAGAAGAACTATATTGAAGGCACTCCATTTTGGTGGTTTCCCATGGTAACCGATTCGGTGAAGATTAGTAGGAAACTTTTGAGTCTGTTATGTTACAACTGGGTTGAGAGAAGGGGCGGTTTTCGTATTGGTGGCCAAGTCGTAGAATTTAATCTATTAGATGTTTGTTTAGGGTTAGGTTTGAGGGTTTTGGGTGAAAGAATTGATTTAAATGAGACCATTTCGAATAGTGACACTTTGAATATTTTTGGGGGTGAAACAATTACTGTTAAGTTGATATACGACTATCTTTTGAAATATGATGATGATGTTGGTGGTGTAGAAGTCTTTTGCAAGATTTACATTTTGTTAGGGATATCAGAATTCTTATTGCCCAATAAAAAGGTAGTGTTTTCCCCATAATTTTTAAGATAGTTGATGATATTGACAACATCGGCAAATATAATTGGGGTACATTAGTGTATGAGTACTTCCTTAGTAGTTTGTGCATTGTTTCATTGGGATTGAAGAACGAGTCAAGTGCAAAGCATTTTGATGTTGTGGGCTGTGTTTATTTGTTTCAGGTAAGTACATTATTGTTTTTTATTATGTTGAAATACTGATCTTGATTGTGCTGAAGATGCCGTTGTAATTTATTTTATTTGTTGCAGTTATGGTCATTTGATCATTTACTTGTGTGCAACACAAAGTTGACATGTCGGATGAACAAGTTCCCTCGACTATTGCATTGGATGAATGTCAGAGTTGGTGACAAAGTCATAACGAGAGCATTTGATAAGAATATGGTGAGGTGAAGCTGAAAAATACATTGTTTGTTTTAGTTTGATGTTACATAGAGGGAATTTGTTTATAATTATTTGTTTTTTTGTACAGTGTGTTGTTGATGTGTCCGTGTCAGATGAAGAACTTCATCATGATGTTGTTAAAGAAGCATTTAAACAATTTGGCACTGGCTATAGAAATGAAGAAAAAAAGGACAACGAAGAGGTTCTTCGTCTCCTAGAATATGAAGAAGGTGAGATAGCTGGTATGGAACATTCAATTTCTGAATTAGAAGAAATGGTTGCAAAATGTACGGGTGAGGTTGGAAATGAAGACCCCCTAAATGATGGTTGTGCTAAAGATGTGTTTGATGATGACAGTGATGGAGATGACGAAATGTTTCATGACCCTCCTGCTAAGCCGCATCAGGATGAAGAAGTTGTTGTAAACAATGACGGTGGTCAACATAGCAACATGTATGACCGTATGAAGGCCCAACCACAAAGGCAGTTCAAGAGTGTTGCGACAAGAACACCTTTTTCTGTTTATGGGAATAAGAAGAATGCGAAATTGAAATGACCAAGATTGGGATGATGCAGTGATGAATTTACGTCCAATGTGGATGTTATTAATGCAATAGGAAGTGTGATGCGTATTTTCTTTATTTATTAGATTTGAACAATCCGCAATGCATGTTATTTTATTTATGGCAGATATTATTTTACATTCTTATGTTTAGTTTGTTGCCTTTTTGTTGAAGTTAATCATTAATGCATGATCTGGATTGAGCATAAGTTCGTACTAAAAGAAATCAAACCACCCAATTAATATTATGTTTGGACATTTGTTAAAAGAAAAAGTTTATAGGGATATAACTGAATTAGTGAATTGTCATTTGTGTGAATGTTAAGCAGTGCATGAATGATGGATAAAGGAATTTGTAAGTTACTTATTTCATTAAGTTTAGTCTGCATTGAACGGACTATACTTTCCATGTAACTCCCCACTTAGTTATTCGTGACTCCCCACTTATTTTTTGAATTTTTCCTGGAAATTGGGTTATGGTGAAGAATTTGTAAGTCATTGAATTAAGGATAATGATTATAGTGCAATGATCCATACATAAATTTCAAATTCCATATATAAACGACCTTTACTGAAGTCTGCACTGACTATACAAAAAAGTTATTATAACTCCCCACATACGTTTTCCTTACTCCCCACTTATTTGTGATATCTGATATTTCAATTTTCTGTTGTTTGAAAAACATCCCATTCCACTTCATGGGCGTTGCGTGCATGGAGAATACTTTGGATTGCCTTTCATGATTGAAAAATTATGGAAATTCAGTATATAAGTGACCGTCACTTCAGTCAGCGTTGTATTGACGAAAAAATACACGTAACTCCCCACATAGGTTATCCTTACTCCCCACTTATTTGTGATATCTGATATTTCGTTTTTGTGTTGTTTGAAAAACAACACAATCCACTTCATGGACGTTGCGTGCATGGAGAATACTTTGGATTACCTTTAATGATTGAAAAATTATGGAAATTTAGAATATAAGTGATCGTCACTTCAGTTAGCGTTGTATTAACGAAAAAATACACGTGACTCCCCACATACATATTCCTTACTCCCCACTTATTTATGATATCTGATATTTCTTTTGTGTTGTTTGCAAAACATCTCATTCCAGTTCATGGAGGTTGCGTGCATGGAGAATACTTTGGATTGGCTTTTATGATTGCAAAATTATGCAAAATTATGGTTATAAATGACCTTCACTTCAGTCAGCGTTGTACAGACAAAAAAATACACGTAAGTCCCCACATACGTATTCCTTACTCCCCACTTATTTGTGATATCTGATTTCTCGTTTTTGTGTTGTTTTAAAAACATCCCATTCCAGTTGATGGACGTTGCGTGTATGGAGAATACTTTGGATTGCCTTTAATGATTTAAAAAAATTATGGAAATTCAGTATATAAATGACCTTCACTTAAGTCAACGATGTACAGACGAAAAAATACACGTAACTCCCCACATAGGTTATCCTTACTCTCCACTTATTTGTGATATCTGATATTTTGTTTTTTTGTTGTTTGAAAAACATCACAATCCAGTTCATGGACGTTTTGTGCATGAAGAATGCTTTGGATTGCCTTTATTGATTGAAAAATTATGGAAATTCAGTATATAAATGACCATCACTTCAGTCAGCGTTGTACTAACGAAAAAATACACGTAACTCCCCACATAGGTTATTCTTACTCCCCACTTATTTGTGATATCTGATATTTCATTTTTTTGTTATTTGAAAAACATCACAATCCAGTTCATGGACGTTTCGTGCATGGTGAATACTTTGGATTGCCTTTATTGATTGAAAAATTATGGAAATTCAGTATTTAAATGACCGTCACTTCAGTCAGCGTTGTACTAACGAAAAAATACACGTAATTCCCCACATAGGTTATCCTTACTCCCCACTTATTTGTGATATCTGATATTTCGTTTTTTTGTTGTTTGAAAAACATCACAATCTAGTTCATGGACGTTTCGTGCATGAAGAATACTTTGGATTGCCTTTATTGATTGAAAATTTATGGAAATGTAGTATATAAATGACCTTCACTTCAGTCAGCGTTGTACAGACGAAAAAATACACGTAACTCCCCATATAGGTTATCCTTAATCCCCACTAATTTGTGATATCTGATATTTCGTTTTTGTGTTGTTTGAAAAACATCACAATCCAGTTCATGGACGTTTCGTGCATGGAGAATACTTTGGATTGGCTTTATTGATTGAAAATTTATGGAAATGTAGTATATAAATGACCTTCACTTCAGTCAGCGTTGTACAGACGAAAAAATACATGTAACTCCCCATATAGGTTATCCTCACTCCCCACTTATTTGTGATATCTGATATTTCATTTTTGTGTTGTTTGAAAAACATCACAATCCAGTTCATGGACGTTTCGTGCATGGAGAATGCTTTGGATTGTCTTTATTGATTGAAAAATTATGGAAATTTAGTATATAAATGACCTTCACTTCAGTCAGTGTTGTACAAACGAAAAAACACAAGTAACTCCCCACATAGGTTATCCTTAATCCCCACTTATTTGTGATATCTGATATTTTGTTTTTGTGTTGTTTGAAAAACATCACAATCCAGTTCATGGACGTTTCGTGCATGGAGAATGCTTTAGATTGCCTTTAATGTGTAAGTCCCTACTTTAGTACCAGTACTGTGCTTTGTGTATACTGAATTTAGACTAGTGCTCCTTTGAATGTCCATTTCATGATAGATTTAATTACATTTTGAAATAGTAAATGAATGTTCAATGTTCCAAAATCATACATTTAATTAAGTTTAGTTAACAGTGGAACTGTTTATACATAGTTTTGATCCCCACATACGTTTACGTTAGTAACTAGAATGATGATTAACATAGTTGTAGTGAATAAATCACTTCAAGTTTTGAAACGACCAACAATAGAGACAATACTAAGCAGCAAAATAACACACACAAAATATTACGACAAGCTAGGAAAGTAAATACTAAGCACCACAATCATGGAATTTGTCACATATTTTCACTGATCAGTTGTTTGCGCACCCTTAGTGCTTGAGGAGGTACCATCACTGCCAGAGGAACCTTGGCCATGCTCAGTCTTGTTGGTGACAATGGAGGGTTTCACAAGTTTTCGCAATAACTCATCAATCTTGGGATCCATGCATGGGGGGAGGACAATGTCAGGCTTCAAAGTGGCATGGATAAGCTCATCCGTTGGTTGACATATGTCTGCCTTGAAGATCTAGTACGACAGAGTCAAAAAATGTATACAAAGTCATGGTGTGCGTAAAAAAGGACAATATATCATTGACAATGTTTAAGATTTTGATTCACACCTTCACAATGTTGTGTACTGTAATGTTGACATAGCAAAGTCGCGGACGGGGACTGAATGCTGCAACCTATTACAAAAAATAATAAAGTTAGAGAAATATTGTTAAGCGATGTGGACACATCAATATGATTCACTGTATAAGGTTGGCAACATATGTATTTACTGTGTGCAACAGCAAAACGGCTCCCACTGTCAGATCTTGTCCAAATTCTGGATTAAGTAGCACCTTCCTATGAACACTAGCCTACACAGTCGCATTGGTATCCTGTTCTTGGTTTAAGTAAAAATATTATTTGAAGTATGTCGTGAACAAAAAATACGAAATGTTTGTTTTGTATAGTTACCTTTATAGATATTTGCATATCTCCTAGCCCATTTGGCTTACATTGTTTGACAATGCATGGCACAAATGGAAGAATGCTTGTGCATTTGCAACTTGCTAACTGGGTTGCATTTTCAATTTTTCCTTCCTTCAGTAGCCCTGCACAAAACAACTTTTTCAGCCAAATGTGATTCGTTAGCTAATAAGATGGAGACATCTAAAATTATCACTGATGGAATACCATGGAATTTGATGAACTGCTCAGCCCATAACCATGGATTCGATTTGAAATCTCGTTCGTATGTTGCAGAGGCAATGTCCCGTGCAAATTGTTGAATGCTTTGAGCATGTTCTTTGTCCCGATTAATCATTGCTACCTGAACATTTCCTGTAGGTCCTGGAATCAGTGTTGTTGCTGAGTTGTATCTTTTGACGAATGACTCCAAATCCTGCTCTTCAACATCAAGTCCCTGCCACGGTTCCATTACCTAACAACGTACGCCCACATACAGAAGATTTATTCAACCCACTAATACAAGGTTGACAATAACCACATGTACATGAATACGAAAAGAAATTTCGAAACCTTATTTCGTCAATCCTTTATCACTGCAACGAAGAAGTATAGTGGTGCTTTGTGGTGGTCCGCAAAGTGTTGGACCAACGGGTCCAGTACTTATACTAAAATGTTATTAGACAAAATGACTATAATACCCTTACTTTTCTTGCATTGTAAGTTTGTATTTAAAGCACTCTGTTTCCTGTTCCATCGACCAGAAGTAAAGGTCTGTCAAACTCCCCCACCTACCAACTCTTAACCCACATTTATGTCACCATCTTCCACATTTTGAAGATGCAGTTCATTGATGTCTCATAATGGTGAGCCCAGCTATTGAAAGACGCATCAGCCATAACTACGGACATCACCATAAAGGCATCTTGGTGGCAATCTTCATTGCAAGTAAGTGATTCACCTTTATGTGAAAAGATTAATTTTTTTCTCGTTCAGACCTCTTCCATGCCCTCATTAATGAACCACAATGTGTGCAGTATCACAATAACTACAAGATGTCATCCGTGTGAAACAAAAAAAAATAGCCTAAACATTCCTAAGTCAAGTTGATGCAAATATTAATGTATGTCATTTAATTTGTAGGCATTTAAGTTACCACAAAATTCAGGTGATGGAGCCATTTGACTCACCATATAACATCTCCTTGGACAAAGATTTTGAAAGTCATATACCACATCAGCAGCCTGAACAAGTACAAGTAAATAGTGGTCTGCCTGAAAATGACTCTGTAGATGATATTTCACCCAAAGTACACGTGTTTTGATAGCTTGGATGATGTAAAACAATTTTATAGAAATTACGGTATTAGAAGCGGCTTTGGTATTCGAATAAGAACTTCTGCACGGGGCAAAGACAATGAAATCAACTACGTGAAGTTGGTTTGTTCATGTGAGGGGAATTATGTGTCCGCTATTCCTCCATAATTGAAGATCGTCCCCACTAAAGCAAAACAGTGTAAAGCTTCAATCACCGCAACAAAGAAAGACGGACAATGGTTCATAAGAAGCGTTGTAACTGAACACAGTCATGACATTAGTCCAAAGAAGTCAAGGCTAATACGAGGCAACCGTAAAGTTGATATGCATGCAAGGCAAATTGTTGAGACTAACGATGACGCTGGTGTCCGGATTAACAAAAGTTTCCGGTCTCTTGTGTTTGAAGCAGGTGGATATGAACACGTTAACTTCATAGAACGTGATGTTCGCAACTACATTGATCAACAAAGGCGAACTTTGTGTAAGGATGGGGATGGGCAGGCCCTTCTACGACATTTTTCAAAAATGCGGGAATTAAACAACGACTTTTTCTTCGAAATAGACATGGACGAAGACAATCGTATATGCAATGTTTTTTGGGCAGATGCTCGTAGTAGAGCGGCATGTGAGGATTTTGGTGATGTTGTATCCTTTGACACCACATATTTGACCAACAAATATGACATGCCTTTCGCTCCTTTTGTAGGTGTTAATCACCATGGTCACTTAATTTTATTAGGTTGTGGTCTTGTATCAGCAGAAGACACAAAGTCGTTCGTGTGGATTTTTGAATGCTGGCTTCGGTGCATGTATAACAAACCACCCGAAGGAATTGTTACCGACCAATGTAAGGCAATGCTTAATGCAATTGGAGAAGTTTTCCCAAATACCAAACATAGATGGTGTCTATGGCACATAATGAAAAAAGTGCGAGAAAAATTGCAAGGTTACACAAACTACAAATGTATCAAGAGTGAATTAAAAAGACTAGTGTATGATTCAATCACAGTGGCTGACTTTGAGTTGGGATGGCAGGCATTTATTGGACAATATGATTTGACCACAAACGACTGGCTCACTAGATTGTTCGACGAGAGACATCGTTCGGTTCCTTGCTATCTAAAAAGTCAGTTTTGGGCTGGAATGTCGATCACCCAAAAGAGTGAAAGGCTGAACGCTTTTTTTGATGGGTTCATTAATTTGGGAACTACTTTGCAACAATTTGTTGTGCAATATGACAACACACTACGACAAAAGGCAGAAAAAGAATTTGAAGCTGACTTTGCTTCATCCAATACCACTGTTGCATGTGGATCATAATCTCTCATTGAAAGGCGGTTTCAACTGGAGTACACGCACACCAAATTTGCGGAGGTACAGAACGAATTTAGGGGAAAGATTAATTGTTTCGTGAAAAGGGTGTCCCAAGACGGATGTCTGGCGAAGTATACCGTCAAGGAAGAGTGGTTATGGGAGGGCAAAAAATGCCACAGAATGCATGATGTTGTGCTTGACACGCTGACAACCAATATCCAATGTAGTTGTATGTTGTTTGAGTTTAGGGGCATCATGTGTCGTCACAGCTTGTTGACTCTTGGACAAGAAGACATAGAGTGCGTGCCGCAAAAATATGTTCTCCGTCGGTGGTCCAAAAATGTAAGGAGGAGGCATAGTTTGATAATAGCAGGATACAATGGAAGTAATGACGACCCACGCATGCAAAGATACAAAATCTTATGCAAGAGGTTTTACAATTTAGCGGAGGTGGCATGTGATTCAAACGCTTCATCGAGGATGTTGTGAAATGAGCTAAATTCTATTGCAAAAGGATTAGGTGTCCCTACCAAATCAAATCCCTTTTTACTTACCGAACATGCTGACATTGAAGACGATGACGGTCAACATCCAGGTGTGACGAACTGCAGTAATGTTCGCAGCCCAGTACATGTTAAGAGGAAGGGGAGACCTAGAACTAACAGATTACAATCAACTGTTGAAAAACTATCAAAGAAAAAGAAAACAAGTGTAGCAAAAAACAAGTCACAAAGAACTTCACAGGTTTGTATTTATGTCGGTGTATGATTATACTTTATTTTGAATTCATTAGTTATGTATTGAAGTAACGTGTTTGGGATGATTAGCAGGAACCTGTGGACGTCAATGTACCCTTAGACTCACAATGTACCCAATTGACAGACGAAGCCAGGATTGGACCATACATTCCCAACAATGGGTTCATGTCGTTGTTGACATGTATGGAGGCAGACATTGTTAATAGTCAACTTTCTACCACAAGACTCATTTGACAACCAAAAGGTGATTAGGTTTCGGCGAATTAGTATGTAGGTTGATGAATTTTTTTTGGTACGAACTCTATTTTGTGTGTCCTTTTTGTTTTCCAATTTTATGTGCATGGAATACACAAACATAATGTCACTGGATTGATCGTGTTTGGGTATTACATGTGCTTAATTGGTGTCCGACATTGCCCACATTAACATTTTCTTTGCATTGGGGTTTTGATGTTATCAATATATTAATTGCATAATTATAAATCATTATGAAGTTAGTGGTTGGTTTCATTGTTTAGTTGTTCATAAATCCCATTTCAAAATTGACATTAGGGATCTTAATTACAAGTTAATCACAAAAATAGAGCAATGGATAGTTAAACACAACGGCAGTACAGTGAGAATTATAATTTTAATTCGTCATATATGTTGTCCAATTGTTGCTCTTGATGCTCAAAGTGTTCTTTCCTACAGTTATGACTCATCCTTAATTGACCGTTGAAACGAATATGTATAACCCTTGCGAACCTCTGAGCTCTTCCCAATAACCGGACACGACTTTTGATAACCCCCCACCCACCCATATTTATTGACACACTCGAACCCTAATGGCAACCAAGTTGCGATTTCGTTTCATAGTTAAGCAAAATTTAAGCACCACCGCATTCGCACCATGGCCGCCAATGTCAGTGCAACTATTAGGGACAACAATGTCGGAACACAAGCATTTCCTGGGACGACGATATTGTGGACGTTCACCACCATCAACATTCATGGTCAGGTATGCCTTTCAGTTAAATTCGCCCATGTCATCAATCTGTGTAGGGTTCTAAATTATTTTGTAATGAGATTCGAAGTTGAATTTGTGCATGTAGAACTTCGCGTATGTAGATCGACATTTTTCTGCGGCATTTGAAAACGAACTGGACGACCAATGGACTTTACTTGATAATTTTGGGAACACCTTTATTGTGACCTACAACATGGATCCATTGAACCCAAAATTAACCAATGGATGGAAAGACCTAGAGAAGATATACACTGACCAAATAGTGGACTCATATGTTCAGCTTCGTTACGTCGGAGGCAGTCGCTTTCAAGTAACATGTTTTGTGGGCCAATGCGAACCACACAATAAGGAGTCATTTTTATTAGGTGCTGCAACGCACCCTGGGACAGCCCTATATGCTGTGAAGTTGACGAAATCTCAGGCACAAGCTAGCCATCTGGTAGTATCTATTCCTCAACTTCTAATCTGTTGCTTTCAGAACTATGAGTGCAATTTGGATGTGACTTCATCTGACCCCATGTATACTTCTGTTATTGGACTGTTTGCAGGACCTCAATGTTCGTTTTGGTGACATCATAAGAAGCCTAGAAATGGATGTGGTTTACCTTTTGGCAAGAAGAAGCGGAGTAGAGTGCAAACTACTGGTTTCCCGGACTAAGAGATCAACCAAGTTTGGACAAGGGTGGAGGCAGTTTTGTGTGGACAATCAGTTGAAGGAAGGAGACAGAGTTCCGTTTGAGGTTGACCATGTTCAGAAACATTGCATAATTGAGGTTTTCATCAATGGATGCAATTGTGATGTCGTAAAGTCCATCAATTTAGACTAATTTCATAATGTGGGATCTATCATTATGTTGTTTGAACAATTATCTTATCAAAGAAAGTTAATTACTTCTTCCCACCTTTTGGATCCATATATTTATGCAATTGGGTATATGTTACATAGTTCATTCCTAATTCATTCATTTAGACACGCATTTATTTACGTTATCCATTTCCAATTGAATTAGATAGGTGGGAGTACCTGTTACATAAGCAGGGAGTTAATCCCAACTATGTGGGGATTACAGTTGAACCTTTTTATTATTGGTTGGACATGGAATAAAACTTATTTTAACTCTCCTTGACAAAGGATTGACCATCATGTTACTAAAGCATGAAGTGTTGTTGACCCCAAGTATAAACCTGATAGAAAAAGGGAGTCATGCGCAACTAAGTGGGGAGTACACATTAAATTTTGCAATACTGCTTCAACATTCAATAAACACTATTTTTAAGTCGCCTTTTTCGACCATTGACCATCAAATATCTCAATCAGGAGGTCTAATGGACCAATTCAAATAGAATTAACGGAAATATGTGGATTTAAAATGTACACACAACTGTACAAATAGATCAAGCCGATGTGGGGAGTAAGGACGTTGTAAGTGGGGAGTTGGAGCAAAGTTTTTGGAAAAAGCTGCAGGACAACCAAATAAACTTTATTTTAAAGTGGTAAATACCTTATTCCTATTTCGTTCGTTAAGAAAAAAAAAACTTTGCATGACCCAAGCGTTAGCCATTTTCAATTCAATTCATTTAATATGTCTGTAGCCAGACACAACCCCAAAGATAAACCTGATAGAAAAGCGGGGAGTTAGTCGTACCTAAGTGGGGAGTAGACTTGAACTTTTGCAATACTGCTTCAACATTCAATAAACACTATTCTTAAGTCGCCTTTTTAGACCATTGACCATGAAGTTGCTCAATCACGACGTGTAATGGACCAATTTAAATTGAATGAACGGAAGTATGTGGATTTAATATGTGCACACAATTGTATAAACAGCAGACGCCGATGTGGGGAGTAAGGACGGTGTACGTGGGGAGTTCAAGCAAAGTTTTCTCAACAAAAGTGCAGGACAAACCAGTAAACATAAATAAAATGTGGTGAATACATTATTTCTATTTCATTCGTTAACAAATAAATTCCTTTGCATGACTCAAGCGTTATCCATTTTCAAATAATTTAATTTAATATGACTGTACCCTCACAGAACCCCAAAGATAAACCTGATAAAAAAACGGGGAGTAACTCGCAACTAAGTGGGGAGTAAACTTGAACTTTTGCAATACTGCTTCAACATTCAATAAACACTATTCTAAAGTCGCCTTTTCCGACCATTGACTATCAAGTATCTCAATCAGGAGGTCTAATGGACCAATTCAAATAGAATTAACGGAAGTATGTGGATTTAAAATGTACACACAACTGTACAAACAGATCAAGCGAATGTGGGGATTAAGGACGCTGTAAGTGGGGAGTTGGAGCAAAGTTTTTCGACTAAACCTGCAGGACAGGACAAACAAATAAACTTTATTTAAAATTGGTAAATACCTTATTCATATTTCATGCGTTAAGAAAATAATTAATTTTCATCACCTATCTCTAATTGGGAGTGTAGCCTCAATGGACCCCAAGTAAAAAATTGTTACAAAAAAGGGGAGTTACTCACCCCTATGTCGGGAGTATAGTTGGACTTTTTCAATAGTGCTTCCACGTTGAATAAAAACTCTTCTTTAATCACCTTAGTCGAGCAATGGCCATCATGTAAGTCAATGACGAAATCAATCATGAAGTCCAATACACTAATTAACATTGCATTCGATAAATTTTGTGCATTGTCAACTACATAAACCGGTAAAAAAACATTTGACGCATATATGGGGACTTATGCATACATATGTGGGGAGTAAAGGCAAACTTTTTTAACAAAACTGCAGAAAACGCAAACACAATTACTAAAATGTGTAAACACATCATTTGTGTTTGATTTAGCCCAACAAATATTTCCCTCTATTATCCATTCCAAATCAAGTAATTTGGTTGGATGTAGACTTAGTAGAGGCAACATTCAAACCTGTGATGGTAAGTGGGGAGTTAAGTGTAACTACTTGTGGAGTGGAGTTGAAATTAATCAGTACTGTACACAATTTTACTTAAATGTCCTTATTGGAGCATAAACAATTATGCAAATTATTGACGAACTTCAGACATGAAATCAACATTGCTTTGACTGAATATTATGCTTTTTAAACTCCAAAATCATGCGTAAAACATGCCACGCACATGTGGGGATTTATGCATATATGTGTGGGGAGTTGGGGCAAATTTTTCTAACATATATGTTTGGGGAGTTTGGCCAAAATTTTCTAACAAACATGCGAAAAATAACCCAATACAATAAATTTAAAGTTACTAAATACATCAACAATATTCAATTCAGTCATACATATATTACTTACATTAACTGGGGACTAAACCACTAATATGTGGGGACTAGTGGTAGCTTTACGTATTTGCACTACAATAACTAATAAACATTTCAACTTGCTGTTGTAAGCTGACATAGAATTGTCATCCACACATTCCACAGTCTACAATTATTGGTACCTGAACCATATAAATGGACTCACGTGGGTGGTTGTGGTCATCCCACAATATAAACTACATATTACAAAATTTAAATAGTCACTTACACTATGCATTCAACTACAGAATATTCATTAAGTGACACAGACTGTGTACACTGGACCTGAATGTTTTAAAAATACTATACAAATATGAATCAACAAAGTAGGAATGTATTGTCATTAAGTTTTCAAGTTAATATGTACAACAACTGAAAGACCTTCCCAAAAAATGTAAAAAAAGTTCATAGCCGACATTATACCACCCATCCTTTTTAATCCACAGCTATCTTCTATAAAAGTGCGTCGTAGTACTACAGGATTTCTTGCCTGTAGATATTGTCAACATCTAGAATCCAACACCAAATGTATTGTTGTCTAATCAGTTGAAGTTGTTCTTGCCCAACAACTCACAAATATGTTAATGCAAATACATCAATCTTTAATAAAAATTCGTGGACTAACTACAATTTACATTAGTGTAATTAGGCATGGTATTGCCATCAAATTTCTTCTGACCATCCCACAAGTCCATCATTTGAAGAACAATAATGCCATAATCATATCTAAACAACACCACAAATATATGTAAATAAACACATTTCATCACCAAACTCCAGTGCAATTATAGAAGAAATGATAAACTCACAAGTTGGGTTGAATGGGAGTTATCTCGCAGTGAACTTCAAATTTTGGGAAGTCATCTTCCGAACACTTCATCAACATCCCAAAAAGTAATCCCAAATTATGAGCCTACAGTGTCAAAATAATAACGACCCATTAAGTTAACCAACTAGTAATATGTGACAACCTATACAAAACCAATATCATAATATTCTAATCTTACAACTGCGTTGTCTATTCTTTTACGAATTTTGTTGGAGTGTGATGAGTACATATTTTTGCCCTCATTTAATGTTTAATTCTGGATATTTAATTGAATTTGTGTGCTTAAAGAGTGATTTAATTGATAATTCTGATAATTAGGTTGTTTGAGCTTGTGTGATAAAAATGTCTTAAAAAGTGATTTTTAGCTGCATAAATTATTTTTGGATATTTTAACGTTTGTTGATGCAGCTGAAGTTAAGTTTTAAGCTCATTTAGAGGTGTGGAAATAAATTGATTAAAGCTTCATGACACCTTAAAGATAAATCAAAGAATAAGAAATTATCAAAAGCACAAAAATTTAGGCCAAGCATTGCATGAAGACGGCAAGAAAAGCTTGAAAAAGTGAAGAAGTTTGGCTAAACCAAGAAGAGAGGAAAGAAAAATTGGACCTTGCGGTTTTCTTTATCTTTATGATAGAAGATAATTTGGGAA
>Ga0214542_1008877_pt1 | contig 16158 bp, 10 predicted proteins | sample CNSS1metaG_FD_160096 | JGI IMG/M metagenome (GOLD analysis project Ga0214542, IMG submission 160096) | Root nodule microbial communities from cowpea collected in UCLA plant growth center, Los Angeles, California, USA - CNSS1 | ecosystem: Host-associated > Plants > Roots > Nodule | place: USA... | reverse complement strand
TAAAATGAAAAAAAAAATTGCAAAGAAATCAAAATGTGGGTTTTTAACCTTTTGCGGAGGTTAATGTCCGATTCACAAATATACCGAATATCAACTTCTGGAAAACAAATAAAAATAAATTCCTACACTTCTGAAAGTTGACATCCGGAAATGTCCTCAACTGGATGTCGACTTCCGGTTTGAGACACTCTCAGATATGGATTTTCGTCCATGTTCCCATGCTTTTGGAAGTGGATGTCCAGTAATATAATTAACAGATGTCGACTTTCAGTTTAAGATGTTTTCGGATGTCGAGTTACGTTGAAGAGACTTGCTTATAGAAGTGGAGATCCAAAATTGTGTTGTTGTCGAAAGTCAACTTCCGGTTAAAGAATTGTGTTGTTTGCCATGGGTAGTGGCGGAACTTGAACAACAATTTTAGGGGGAACAAATTATATTTGTTATATATAAATTATTTTTTCTAGTTAATATTTTTTTTCATTTCCTCACATCATTCTCTCTATTCAAAACAAGCACTCATAACAATAGAATCCAAAAAATATGACAATAATATATATGAAAGAGTAGCATAAAGTTTATCATTAAAAATAATATATTAAAAAAATAAAGCAAAAGTTACCTTCTCGGGATCACGTTCTAAATTATTTTCAAATTCATTATATATAACTTTAGGAACCTTAGAGAGTTATTTTTCATTTTCTTTAATTTTTGGATTCTCATAAAGTTTCTCAAGTTTATATGACATAGATGTACTTTTTTCATCTTTATCACAACCCTTCCACTTGAAAAAAAGAATCAATTTTTTTACTTTTTATCATAATTTTTCTAATATAAATTTGTCACCTCTCCCCTATTTAGAAAAATATTAAGTTATGAATATCCCAAATTAAATCTTAAAACCAAGACTCAATATTCTAAGAAAACTAATAACTTATAGATGATTTACCTTCCCTTACTTTAGAAATTCCTAATATTGTTATTCCCTTACACAACTTCAAAGCCTAAAATAGCTCTATATACACAAAGAAGAGTTTAATCAATAATTAGAGCATTATTTTATGATCTCTAACAGATAGAGATATGCCTAGAGCATAGAAAAATCACATACAAGAAGAAAACATATTGCTTAAAAAAAAGGGTAAAAAATGAACTTATTCAAAAGAAGAAATTGTTCAATCCAAAATATTCCTTAGCTTCTCAACTTTTTCCTGGTGCAATTTGATTTTGAAAATAATAAAAATTGATGATGAGAATTGAGATGGAAATAAAAAAAGAGAAAGAGATGGCAACACAAAAAAAAAAACAAATAAAGAAGTAAAATAAATTATAATAAAAAGGGAAAATATGATTTTTAAATTTAGAAAAGGTTTTTCTAAACTAAATTATTATAAATAAATATATTTTTTAAAAATATATATAAAAAAATAAACGTTAGGGGAGTCGTGGCTCCGGCTCCCCTCAGTCAACATTATGTTCCGCCTCTGGCCATGAGACACCAACTTCATGTCCACTCGGTCTTAATAAAAAGCATTGTAGAAATTTTTTAAATTCATCCACGAATTTAAGCAAAAAAAAATGATTAAAGTACTATACTAACTTGACCATCCCGAATAACACATGCAACATGATCAACATAGCTAGTCAATAGAGAAATATCCCTAGGTCCTCTAGGAAATCCTCCTAAATCATGGTGGTCCTTGTCCGAAACAATCTCCTTATGCTGGATAATATTCTCCTGCTCCTCATGAATATCAGCAGGAGCTGCTGATGGACTAGCTTCTCCGTGACGACTCTCACCTCTTTTACGAGCAGATTCGTAGGTCTACTCTAGGCTCCTACCCAAAAAGCCTCAAAATGTGAAGAACTTTCACCATGAGGTATAAATGCTCATATTGTCCTAGTCATGTCTATAATAAACAAATTCAAAAACATATTAAAATTATAATTAACTACAATTAAAAATTACAACATAAAAACACTAGAAAAATAACAATTAAAATAAAAAATATAAATAAAATATTTCAGAAATCTTAAAAATAATAAAATTTTAAATAATAAACCAAAAATATAATTAAAACAACTAGAAGTCCACACCGAAAATCAAACCTCCACGGAAGTCCACATTTGTAAGTACATTTCATCCGACGTTGACATTAGAAAGCACCCTTCATCGAAAGTCCAATATTTCACATTTCACAAAGGCCCACTTCCTGAACGTTGTCCACATATGAGATTTACTTTATCGAAGTTGACATGCGGTGCATATGCTAACCTTATGAAAGTCGACTTCCAGTGATGGTTTCGATACGTTTTTTTCCCTTACATAAGTCCACTTCCAATATTTTTTTCCCTTACGAAAGTTCACTTCCGATATTTTTTGGCTTACGAAAGTTGACTGATGGTTTTAATTTCCCATTTCCTAATTAATGGATTTGTCAAATATTACAAAAACTAAAACATTTTAAATAATTTGTAAACATGGTAGGCAAAACACTTGGCAGATAAAACACAAACACAGAAGAAGAAAAATATTATCTGTTATATCTGAATGGTGGCTTGGGGAATAACGCAAAGGAGAAGAAGAAGAGAGGAGAGAGCAAGGTAGGGAGAATGAACACTACGTGTCTGAGTGAAGCACAATAGAGGAGACTGAGGGAGGAGTGTGAGGGTTGGTGGGATGTGGGAGTGACTGAATTTGGATTCTTTGCTGGTTTTTTTTTGTGTTGTCTCTCTATTGTGTCTCTATAATACATTGATTACCTCTATTTTTTATGTTTTAAAATATATTAAAAAAATATTTAAAATACCAACACAGTATATTTTTAATGCTCAGCAAAAAACACCATAAAAAGAATAGTAGAAAATCTGAACTCAAAAGTGACCACAAAGCTACAATTAAGTGTGAGGGTGAATTTGTTTTCATTAAATAGGAAAGAGAAGGTGAAGTTTTTAATTTTAAAAAGAATTTAATACAGTTGGTCAAATAATTAAAGGTCAATTGTGACATTTAAAAAATACTTAAGGGTGTAGAAAATATCATGGAGGTGAAGGAATAAAGTATCTTGGATTAATTAGGTGTAGATCAATTGTTGAAAAAACTAAAGTTCTATTACACTTGCACCCATTTACGTTTGTAAAATACAGAAATTAATATATGATGATGATGTGATTTTATATATTTCAGGGACAGTTGTGATATGAAAGACTTACGAGATGTTTCAAGTTATTTTAGGTATATAGGATTTTCTACCATTTCGATAAATTGACCGAACATGATAAAGTGAGCACACACCTTTTAGAATTAGCATAGATTATCCAATTGAAAACACCTTTGATCAATCACATTCACCAAATAGGTGACTCTCTTAAATTATATCAGGTCATACATACTATAGTGAAGTGTCTTGTCTCCAACTTTAAGACTCGCCATTTTTTAACATGTTCTAAGTGAATGAACATTAATTTTCAACTTACTTTTTGAAAGGAATTTAAAAATCATTCAGCTATATCTTTGATGCAAACAACTTTTATTCTGGAACCAAAACGAACCCTTACGTTATCATATAAATTTGTCGAAACATAGAACACAGTAGATATGGCAGGGAAAAAGCAGATTTAGTCCTACACGTGTCTCCTTAGTACTTGCGTTCCGACTCAGAAACCTTAAATTTTTTCCTTTTATTTTTTCGGTAAACCTAAAAAATCTGAACTTTGTGTTGTGTCACTGATGATGTGTGATGAAAATGTGGTGTTCGTAGGAGACTAAATAACGATTGTGTTGTCAGATCAGAAGAAAGCAATATGCAATACGTGGCAGGAGAAGATCTTACAACTACACTCATATGCATGGCAATTATCATTTAACATGTTAAACTTTATGATTATCCAAGCCAGTCAAATCCTTAATCATCTGCTACGTTGCAATTAAAGGGAATTGTGGCATATAATCTTTCAACATCCATTTCACAATTCACTTCTCCAACCCCACCGCGTACGTCATCGTCATCGTGTGACAAAAAGTAAAAACAAAATCAACGTGGTCAGTGCGGCAGTCAAAACTCAACAAAATGCTTTCTTTATACTTTTCTCCCTCTTTTTCTTTTCTTCTATTTTATTTCCCATCTTACATAGTCAAATAATGCAAACCTAGCATTGCATGAACTATGGTTGTTCGTCATTTTGTCACCTTGTCAAGAATTACGATAAAATTGCAATTATAATTTAGAATCAACCATTGGATTGTCGGTTAAGATTTACACAAAAAGAAAAAAAAATAAATTTATGAATGGAACTTATTAGAAGTCCCACATCGACTAGAAATAAGACAATTTCATAGGATATAAGTGGCTACACACTTCACCTAATAAGCCGGCTTGTGAGGTTGAGTTAGGCTTAAATTCCACCCTTTAACATCTCGTTAGAGTATTTATATTTAGAGTGTGCAAACCTCATCCCAATTTAAAGTGTATATATATATATATATATGTGGGTGCAAACCTTACCTTCCAAGCCGGTTTTTGTGAGATTTCTTTTAATGCACAAAAAAAGTCTAAGTCGATTTTGTGAAATTGAATTCATCTTGATGCCTTACTTATTAATAAGTGAGTTTGATTCTAAAAGTTGTACACCAAAAAATACTACACCCCCTAATCACGCGCCTTGCATTTCTTTACATACAATGAGAAAAGAATTATGTTAAGTAAACACTCAATTATGGGTTTACCACCCAAACGAAGGTAATGAAAAAGCAGCACTGCTTAATGCACGAAAAGAGATGAATAGGAAGAAAGGAAAACCAAAAGAATCAGGACTAGGTCTTTTATGAAAAAAAAAAAAGCCACTATAACGCGAAATATCTTTGAATTTTATGAATGACATTATTATTATTATTATTTTAAATCTGGTTATCATTTTCAATGAAAATTTTCCTTTTAACTAATTATCTTTATTTATAAAGATCCAGATCCATTACCGTGTTTCTCCCATCTGAGGATTCTTCTCGGCCTTAACATTGCAATTAAAAAATGATATTTATTTTATTATCAACATTTTACGACACACATAGAAACGGGTGAAGAATCAAACTCGAAAGGTCGATCTTTATCAACAGCCTCTTATAAAATGTGGGGACCACTTTATATTTTGTGTAAGTTGAAAGCCCTAGATGAAGAACATATATAAATATATTTTAACCTCATTCTCTATACAATGGCCTCCTTGTTAATTGGGGTGTGGTTTTATTTTATTTTTAGAATTTGGATTTTGACATTGATAGAAAAGAGATATATAGGTATATTACATTTGTGCATGATTTGTTGATGGAATGAAAGGGTACATGAGGTTATATATTTTATAATAATGAAGAGGCTAAAAGCCTATTTGTACTATAGAATCATGCTTTTTGGTGATTGGAAATTCTCTTTTGAGTCCACAATGGAGATGAAACTGAGCAATAATGGAGTTCAAAAGCGGTTCTATCCTTTGCCCCCACTACTCCACAAACACTCCCTCTCCTTTATCAAAAACTAAAGCCACCCATTTTAAAAAAGGGTTAACTTTCAGGATTCAAAAGAATATGCATGGATCTCTCTTCTCTTCTCATCTTTCACCCCTTCAATATTTTTTTTTTTTTTTTTTTATACCAACTTTTTCACCCTTCATCAACCCCACCTTTTCCTCCTTGCAAAGTTTCAACACATTTATATTCTTATTTTTCAACCTCATCCACCATCCCCATTTATTATGTTCTCAGAAAATTAAAAAAAAAAAGGAAAGAAAAGAAGAAACTAAAAGGCTTCACATTTGGACAAACTTTACCACATCAAATTAAGTCCATCCGTTGGTTGATGAAGGGTGGTAAATGGTTGGCACCACCAACACCAAGAAAATCCCTAGTTTGTCCCCATGCACTCTCTTCATTCTGTACGTGCCGTCGTTTTGTAGGGGGCATTTGTGACAAATCACCGGAATAATTATTCTCTCCCTCATGACCTGTGAGCACAGAACTTGAACCGTACATACCACAAAATTTGTTCCCATCTTGGCCTGGACTGTTGCATTTCAAACCTATGCTCCCGAGGAATAATGATGGGTCCGATGAAGTTGTCCCAATTTGTGCAGCTTTTTGCAACAAAGCTGTGGCTGACATGTTCGCTGAGGTTGTTTGATGGGATTGGTGTTGTGAACTATACAAGGAAGGAACACTTATGAGTTGCAGGTTTGGGTTATCCTTAACAATATTGTTCACTAGTGGAAGTGAAGCAGTGCTACTTAGCTCTTGGCTTCCATTGGGGGACACTTTATTTCCAAACACCCAATTTAGTTGGTAATTAGAGGGTGGTGGAATTGAGCAAGGTGCAAGTGGATTTCCACCATAAATTGAGGTTGGGCTTGTGGCAGACCCAAGTTGATGAAACTCATGCAAGTTGTTGTTAGCAATTGTTTGATGAGCCTGAGATGTTTGACTCATCCAAAGGGATAGCCCCTTAGATGTTTGGTTACATGGGACTGGTTCCTCGGGGCACGAATTTGGCTTATAAAACGATGAAAAATGGGTTGCCATATTTGAACCTAGAGGGTTTTGCATGATGCTGTAGTTGCTAATGTTTGATGCTGCGTTCACCCTAGCTGTTTCTTCTGCTAAGGCATCGCAGAAAGCCCTGTGAGTGATGAAACTATCCCTCCTGCTCCACCAAAATCGGTGACAAACAGTAAATTAATTAATTACAAGAAATGACATTGGAAAAATATATATAACTTTCTGAAAATGTTACAATGTGATGGATATTTATGTATTCCTTAATATTATTACACTTCATTGTTTCCTTTATCTACTCTCTCTAGGTATCTCTTAGGACTTGTGTTCATCGATTATTTATCTTAAATAAATTAAAGCAAACATGCAAGAAGGCTCAAGGCATGATTATATAGTAAAATTTTATTTCTTGTTAAGAACTTCTGCAGCAAGGCTCCAGCATTAGGACTTGTAACGGTTAGCTTATGAAAATAAATTATTTACAAGAGTAGTAACACCAATAAGCAAGAGAGTTTTATCTTTTTTAATAATGTTTTACGTTTCACCTTTTAATGGGAACAAGAGAAAGGAGACAAAAAACAATTAGGGACAAGTTCAACCCCTATAACATATAGGGTTCATAACTCCACTCCCCAGATAAGTCTTTGATATTAAAACAATTTCATAATCACATTAGATAATCTATGATAATTCCAAACTAGCTAAGCTTAGAAATTTTGTCGTTTAAGATATTTGCCAAAAGGTAATAAACCTTGCAAGTGTGGGTTCTTTCAAGCTCTTTTCACTGCACTAAGACTCATTTCTCCTTTTACTACTCCTAAAAAAGCAAAATAGACAGCAGACACGCAGAAGCACACGGAGGAGTCAGACAAAGATATCATAGATACAGTTTAAAGGCTTCAGCGTCATGATTCATTTTATCTATGTATATCTTTTTCGGGTTTCAACTCACCACTATTGCATGAAGAAAGCGATGCTCTTTCTTCTGTCACAAAGATAAGGATAGTAATTGCTGTTTCTTTTCTTTCGTTTTTTTTTTCATACATATATACCACTAGACAACTTACCACTTTTACAAAAAAATTTGATTAGTATGAGATTGAAAACTCGTAACAGTTTGTGATCCACGAAATAAAGATAGAGATAACTACGTACCGTGAAAAGATAGTGCCACAGTCACATTTGTATTCTCTGGTACCACATGTTTTTGAGTGAGCTTTCCAATCTGACTGCACAGCATAACGCTTTGAGCACTTCTCGCACTTCCACTTCTTCTCACCGTGCTTTCTGCAGAAGTGCTTCTTAATCCCAGTTAAGTCTCCCAGAGCCCTTGAAGGGTGGTGGTGGACACAAGTCTTCTCTGGACACACATAAACTCTCTTCCTTACTTCTTTGCTTGATCTCTGCTTCAGCTTCCAAGGAAGGTTGTGCCCTCGTCGATGGAGTTGAAGGTTTTGGTCCCTTTGGAAACCCTTGAGACAAATTTCACACACGAATCTGTTTGTGGCCATCAGGGTCTTGGGTGATAAGGCTATGACCTCAGCTTCAGGATCTGTGCACAGAAGATTATTCATTAACTCACACAACAAACCCATTGCTTTCTTTTGCAGAAAAAAGCAATCAACTTTGAATATACCCATGATGATGAGAAAAGGTAGAAACACAGAAAGACAGAGAATTGCAACAAAGATGATGAAAATGATAAGAATCAAGAAACTTGCCTGGATTTCCAGGGAGGTTTCTCTTCCTCTTCAAAACAGGAGGTTGGTTAGATGCAGCAGTTGATGGGTTCTGAAGAGGGAAAGCATTTGAAATTTCTCCATCATCCATGTTTTGTAGCATCTTAGGTAAGGTGTTTCTTGAATCCTAAGTTTGACTGAGTTTGGAAACAGTTAGAGGTAGTGAGGTGGGAGGAAGTATATTAGTGTTTGAATTAGGAGAAAAGGTGAGGAAATGGGGTAGCTTAGCTAGGCTTGTTAATTATATGGTTCCAACCCTAAACAACATGAACTGATATATGGTAGATGGGATCTCTCTGTCCCTCTCTTTCTCTCTGTTGCAGTCAATTTAATTATCTACTTTTTAGGTGGAATAAAAAACTAAGATGCTATGGGGGGCGTAAAAGCAAACGAGGAGAGAGAAATGGAAAGGAAAAAGAAAGGGAAGGTGGGGGTCAGTCAGAAAAATATACACAGAACAGGAGATGAGGCAAAGGTGTATGATGACACATATGATGAGCTCCCAAGAAAGTTATCTTCATTTGGAAATGATTATCCCATAATTTGTTACTTTTTGTTTTCTCATTTTTCAAATCCTTTCTCATTCAATTCAATCACTTTTTTATTCTGAGTTTACAGATAATTAAACAGCAGTGAATAACCCTTTTTATGTTTTCCAATAAATCTAAAGTTTGTAATAATATTTCACAGATATGTCATATTTCACGCCTAATATTAACATATATGTATCATCTGTGGCTTTCTTTTTTTCTGCCATGACCTCAGAAACCTTTGCTTCCTACTCTAGAATAGTGTAGCTTTGCTTTGAGGATAGATTGTCCAACTCTACATGAAATACCAGAATAAAGAAATATGCTATTATCCACATAGCTAGTGTAGTGCTACAATCATATGTAACGAAGTGTCGTCTATGGGAAAACTGTTTCCTTTTGCTCGAATATTAACGTTTCAACTTGTAATACTCCACTTGCAACCATTTAAATCAAAGCAAAACGCTGTTTCTTTCAAAAAGTGAAAATCATTGTGTCTCGTTTGAGTGTGACTAGAAAAAGAAAAGCCAAACGCCTTCCTTAATCTTTGTTTTCCCCAAAAAGCAAAATCTTAAGGGTCTTCTGCAGCATACTCAAAGTGAAAGTTCAGGTCATTTCCTCAAGGAAGATTGATATATATATACATGCCAAAATCTTGTAAAATGTTTGAATACCTATACATGATTCATTAAGCAGCTTGTTAATTGCTTTGGCATTCTTACTCTTATTAGTAAACAGCCATGCACGTGTGTCTGTATTTTCACCAAACTTTGAAGCAAGGTTAAGCCAAAGCAAAAGACGAAAAAAAAACATAAAAGGGAATAATCGTCCAAAGACAACATGACCATGTCTCACGTACATTGACAGGGTTGTAGCCACTTGGCTTTTATGCACATCAAACGAACTCTTGTTCATTGTTTTTATTAATATTATTATTACTATTATATTTATCAGTTCATAAACAATAATTATTTCCAGCTATCATCACACCGTGATGATGATGCAACTGGCAGTCAAACATGCTTTTGATTTCTTAACACAAGTTGAAGGTCTATGAAGATGTCAATTGGGTGGTCAAATTTTGAGTGGTAGATCGATGTATAGCGAACCTTTTACCATACACCCTCCATTTTTTGGATGGTAGGTCGTTTACTTTTTAACTTTTTCTCAACATCTTTGCGTGTATATATAGGTTCCTTTTCTTTTAAATAAAGTTGTGTTTTGGTGAAAATGTTTAACCTGGGGAATAATATTGTTCATGTTATCTGTCTTATCAGTATAAATTTCCCAGTAATAATATATAGTATCTGAGGTATATGCTTCTGTAAGGTCTTCAGAGAATGAAGCCAGAATGTTCCCCACAGAAAAAAAAAAGAAAAGTAGATGAGAGTATAAGAAGTTTGCTTAACCTCAACGTCATGATTTTCCAGGGTAATATGTGTATGATTTTCTTTAGACTTGCTTGAATATGATATAACCTAATCTAGGAAATACTGCTGATTAAAGCTTGGTGTTACTGTTAAATTACTGTTTATTTTTTGTGACATTTTTTATCCTGGGGTTAGAAAATTGAACTGATTTACTTAATGAATGATTATAGCATAATAATATTACTTAATGAGTGATGTGGGGTAGATTAAGTTTGAGTAAATACTAAGATTAATATGAAAGAGAATATGTTAGAAGACAGCCAGCTGACAAAGGCAGTGAATTTTTGGAAATGTGAGTAGGCGTCTCCTTGTGGGCTGACTTTTCCTGCTACTTTGCTAATCCTTAATCATAATCTAATGATGTTTTTCCTTTCTAACATTGTTTAAAATAAAATTTTGGAGTTTAGCTGTTGAACTCTTTTGGCATTAGAATATTCTCTCCCCTCCAACACTCTCCCCAAAGGCTGCAACTTTCAATGCCTTGTGAGATTCCTATTCAAACTCCACAACTCCACCCTGCCAGTTGCATTGCCACAACCTCTTGACATGCTTGGAAACAGACATTTCAAATTCAAACCATATATATGAATTTAGGGAAAAGCAAATTGTTGTCACCAAGGATGTCTTCATTTCTTTCTTTGTCTTCTTCTCCCACAAACTGAAAGTTAACCACATGTTAGTCTGGAATTCATTTGGGCAATTTAAGTAAAACCAGAAAAAAAATAGTTAAAAAATGAACTTTAAACATGTTTTAATTCTACAAAGTAAGATGAAATTTATACTCACTTCTGTATAATCTAAAATCATCTTATCTTTAGTTGATAAAACTTTTGATACATGTCGATATTTGTTGTACCTTTAATTTCACCAGTTATAAAATGTAGATCCATTACTTCTTCTGGAAAAATTGAGCTTGATCGCAAATTAATTTCTATATCATTCCGATATTCAAATAAGTTACACACACTTATATGTTTAATTTCTAAAAAACCAGTTTCAAACTCGAGTTACACAAAGGATAATATTATAAATAATTCTGAATTTTCAACTAGTAGATTGAGCTTAATTAAATTGGAATGATTGGTCGAAAGTAGAACAGATTTAGATCTGGGATTCCATTACAGAAACCCACATGCTTTTGATTATCAAAAGCTGGAGAATATTTGCCTTTTACCATTCAGCAATTGGTATTCCTTTTCTTTAATATTGCTCTATTTTATTTTATATATCAATCGCTGGACAAATATACATGATATATGCTACAAGATCTTATTGCATTTTAACCAAATCAACTTTACGGACACAATGAAAGAACAGCACTTGACATGAATATTCCCTTTTGGATTTGCAATTTGTACTTCACTTTATCAAAGGATATGCACGGTTTCTTTGTAATGCATAATTGCAACAGTGCATATGTTTCTTCAAGAATGAATGAATGAATGAATGAACACGTACATAGCTAAGTTTCGTCATTTTCTTTCTTATCACAGATATCAGAAAAGGAACATCAAAGTTACAGTAAAAGCAAAACAACTCAGCCACTATATGTTGTCTCAAATGTGTTTGCTGCATAAAGAGACTACTGTGCTTATAATAAATATCATGGACGCAATGTCTAACGAATTCGACTTTTCTGTGTCATGACATATGCTCTTTGTATACGCATTAGTGGAAGTGTCAAGAACAATTACTGAAGAAAAAATTGCAATGATTAGTGTTTAGCAGCTGCACACGCTACAATTATGACTTCAATATTAATTCCATAAACATATAGCTACAATCATTTCATGGAATTTATGTTTGGCTGCAAACATTATCTATATAGACTAGAGTGTGCCAGCTTTGTAATATTTGTTAGTTATAATTCCACTTTTCTTCACTTTTCCTTTTAGTTGAGTAAAAAGGGTCAGACATAGAGAGAACCAATAACCAATCAATTCTCAAATGTCACTACAAAAACGATAAATAATGATTCAATACAAGTGTGTGGTTGTCAATTCAATTATGGTGCCATTGAAAGATTATTATAGGATAAAAGATGCTGCTATTTCAACGTGATCTTCAATATTAGTTTCTTTATTTTTGTTTCAATTTATAAAATATGTATAATCAAAGACCGGACATGATAAAAAAAAAATTAATTGAGGCTTTTAAAGGAATATATAACAGATCGAGCAACATGCACAAACAACAATGTGAAAAGGAAAGTGATATTTTAAAACATGTTTCTCGAATAATATTGAAGTAGAAATATGTCAAACGGTATAGACAACTCAAATGTTATCATGAAACGCGTTTAAAATGTCAAATAAATTTAACAAAATTTGGTTAAAAAAATTAAATTCACACATTTCTAGAGTTGGGAAACTAAATTAGATAAAAGTTTTGAAGAAGAACTAATTCCAATTTTCAATAAAAATAGATAATACAAATATTTAAACCTCATAAAGATTAATTAATCACATGATTAATTATAGCAAATGAATCAATCAATCAATGGACGATCATTAATTCATAATACTTCTTCATTGGGTGTTCATTGATAATAGAATGTGTCTCCTTAAAAAATCTTATTAGAAGAAACCCTTTGGGATAAAAACCTAGTGAAGGAAAAAGAAACATTTTGTAGTTTTAATACACTATTATTCATCATATATTCTAATTTTCTCCCTTTATGTAAACTCACTACTTTAAGATGATGAACTACAATCTTATGAACCAATTGCTCAAATGTTCTTCTTGGTAAAGACTTTGTAAATAGATCTGTCATATTTTCAAATGAACGAATCTTTTGGAACCCTCTCAATTAAACAATGCAGGTTATCTTCATAAATGGTTGTTTTCCATTTTTCTCGAGGATAGACAACAAGTGTGTCTCACATGTTGAATTATAGACCTTAACCAAGCACATTCACGACTTACATCATATAGTGCTAAAATTCTGCATGATGTGATGATGTTATTGTTATGGTTTGTTTCACATACCGCCATGAAATCATTATGCTATCACATGTGAACAAATATCTTGTTTGTGATCAACCATTGTGACATTGTGAGGATTTGATAAATAACATGCATTTGCATAAACACTAAGATATGATACTTTTGGACCAAGAAGTTGTTCATCATTTTCTTGAGGTCTAAAGGAGCCTTTATCAACACCTAACAGACTTATTACCATCGGAGTGCATAATAGATGTGCCTTGTCCATTTAGAACCTTTTAAGCACCTTCATTATATAAGTCTCTTGATGTAAAAGAAGACCTTTATCTAAATACTCAATTTCTAATTTCAAACAAAACTTTGTCCTTCCAATATCTTTCATCTCAAATTTTTTTAAGCAATCAATTGTCTTTATGAGCTCATTAGAAGTTCCAACAATCACAAAGACGGTTATACCACATATATCCACATATGTTGAAAAGTATATTTTTAGTTCTTTTGTTGATACACACTTCATGGATTTAACTCAAATTTGAGGACTAATATTTTGAATATTTCAAATTCCTTAATCACTTAGTACAATGATTAGTCATCTACAAGGTTAAGGCACCTTAGTATCTCATGTAAATATTTATTAATAATAAAAAAAATCAATATAAAAGAAAGTTTCTGAAATAATAAAAAACATATAAAATAACTTCCCAGAAGCTATTATAAAGACCTTTCCTCTTTTTCTCTTCACTATCAATAACAAATATTAAATGATACATTTTAAATAATTTTACTATTTAAATTATAGAAATTTGACATATTGTACAATGATATAAATAATATACTGATTTTATAATTTTATAACTAACATAATTTACACTTCAAAAAAATCATTAAATAACAACCAATTTTACAGATAAAAACTAATTAATTACAATAATAATTAATTCAAATATCAATTTATAAACTAAAAATTATTTGTATCTAAAATAATTTTTATTATGAATAAAAAAATTATAATTGGTTGTAAATTAAAACTTAAATATTCTAGAATATTAACTAGAAATTCAAAAACAATTTAAATACATTTTTATTCTTCCCTAACTATATTATTTCAATAAATTTAAAGTCAGTGTATGATATTATTCAATCAAATTATCTATCCATGGAAGCCACTTAAAATATTAGAAGTTTTTTTTTTCGATTTTAATTTTATGTGTATTTTAGTTTTTAAATGTACTCTTATGAATAGATATGTCAAAGTGAGCCAACCCGGCACACGAGCTGGGTTAAAAATGAACGAATCTAACCCGGTTCATTTTAGGGTGAGCCAGAAATTTTGTAACCCGACCCAACCCACCAGGGATTGGTGAGTTAAGTGGGTCAACCCACATAAAAAAATTACTTATTTCTTTATTGTTAAGTATTCAAATATTTAAATAATTTTTTAAACAACCCATGAGATGACAATCATAATAAAATAAACAACCAATGTCTTCATCATGCTCACCACCAATATATGATGAATCGTTTCCAAGAAAGTATCCATATAGTCCAAGTAAACATGGCTAATATTACACATTTTCTGTCATGTTATTCAACAAAATATAAATAACATAAAACTACGCATTTTTGTCATGTTAATTTAGAAAAATTTGTTTTAAGACAAGTTGTTTGAGTAGTTTACTATAAAGATTATAGTTAAAGATTAAAATATCAACATATATAACTTGACAATCAAATTAATTAAACATTTAAACTATTCAAATATCATTGAGCAACATTCTAGCATTTAAAAATATGAGATTGTGAATATATATAATTAGCAGTAGTAAATAATTATTAAAAAAAAATTAAAAAAAAAATTTAAAAAAAATGTTGGTGGGGTAAGTGAGTCAACTCACCTTCAATCCGGTTCGAACCAGTTTAACTTGTAGATTAGTAAACCGGGTTGAGTTCAACCCATTTTTAAAAAAAATGAATTTTTTTCAACCCAACCCAACTCGAACCCGTATTTAAAATTACAACATCATGACTTGAAAGAAGAATATCCTTGTTGGTGAGAAAAAAATCAACAAGCATCAGGTATAAAAAAATTCACCCAATGTATCTTATTCCTAAACTCACTTTATATGGTTATATATTAAACATAAATAGTCTACAGAAATTTTCAATTGCAATATTTAGATTAGGCTTAAATATACATTTGGTCCCTATTTTCGTTTTATGTTCAATTAGGTCCTCATTTTCGTCAAATTGTGGTCAATTTGGTCCTTTTCACTAACGGTGTTTAAATAGTTAACGTTTTTGAACAGTACATGCCACGTGTCAGCTCCTGGTTTTTTTGATTTTTTTTTTATTTTTTTAATTTTTTTTTAATTTTTTTTTAATTTTTTTTTAATTTTTTTAATTTCAAAAAAATTGTCCACGTGTCAAGTCACGATTGTGCCACGTGTAAATGCTAGTGCCACGTATCAGTTTGTGGTAGTATTATTTTTTTTGTTCAATTTAGTCCTATATTCGTTATTTTTGTTCAATTCAGTCCCAATTTTTATTAAAATAAATCAATTTTGTCATTTTCAAATTGACACTAAATTTAATATCTTTTATACAAATTATATTAATATCTTTTCTAAAAGTGACCTTTAAATTTATTATTTTTTAAATTATATTATAAATTATTAAATTTAATTATATATTGAATAAATTCTTATATTTAATTTCTAAATATAATATAATTATTTAAAATATTATAAGAATGTAATTATTAATTTTTTTTCTAATATTTATATTCTAAAATATTTTTAAAATTGATATATAAAAATGTTTTAAATATTCAAAATATTTTAGAAAAATAAATTAATATTTGTAAAATTAACATTTACATATAAAATATTTTAGATTTTAATATCTAAAATGCAATAAAAATATTAAATATTTTAAATTTAAATGTAAATTTTACAAATGTTAATATATATTTTTAAAAT
>Ga0214542_1008876_pt1 | contig 16159 bp, 11 predicted proteins | sample CNSS1metaG_FD_160096 | JGI IMG/M metagenome (GOLD analysis project Ga0214542, IMG submission 160096) | Root nodule microbial communities from cowpea collected in UCLA plant growth center, Los Angeles, California, USA - CNSS1 | ecosystem: Host-associated > Plants > Roots > Nodule | place: USA... | reverse complement strand
TAAATATTTTTTAGAAAAGAAAATAGTAAAAGCTATAATTTGTTTAGTATCTAATTTAAAAATGATATTTCATATTAAAAACAATTATTGATATATAAAATTCTACATGATCATTTAGATATAAAAAACTATTCGGTTTATAAAGACACAACAATAACATCTCTAAAAAAACTCAAGAAAGGAAACAATTGGAAAGTAAATGTTACCACGACAATTGAAAAGAAGACTCTGAAATTAAAGGAGTCGTCACTTGAAGCTCACATTCAAGATAGGTTAAAATACTTTTTTGGTTCCAATTTTCGTCAATTTTGTTCAATTGGGTTCTTTTTTGTTAACACCATTTAAATCATTAACGGTCATGAAGTATATTCGGTTTATAAAGACACAACAATAACATCTCTAAAAAAACTCAAGAAAGGAAACAATTGGAAAGTAAATGTTACCACGACAATTGAAAAGAAGACTCTGAAATTAAAGGAGTCGTCACTTGAAGCTCACATTCAAGATAGGTTAAAATACTTTTTTGGTTCCAATTTTCGTCAATTTTGTTCAATTGGGTTCTTTTTTGTTAACACCATTTAAATCATTAACGGTCATGAAGTATATTCGGTTTATAAAGACACAACAATAACATCTCTAAAAAAACTCAAGAAAGGAAACAATTGGAGAGTAAATGTTACCACGACAATTCAAAAGAAGACTCTGAAATTAAAGGAGTCGTCACTTGAAGCTCACATTCAAGATAGGTTAAAATACCTTTTTGGTCCCATTTTTCGTCAATTTTGTTCAATTGGGTCCTTTTTTGCTAACACCATGTAAATCATTAACGGTCACGAACAGTGACTGCCATGTGTCACTTCATAGGCTTTTTGAATTTTTTTATTTTTATTTTTTTAAATTTTTTTAATTTCTTTTAAATGTACACGTGTCAACCTAGTAAGTAGCATGTCACGTGTCACTTTATGGATTTTTTGAGTTTTTATTTTATTTTTTTAAATGTCCATGTGTCAATCCAGTAATGTGCCACGTGTCAATCCAGTAACGTGCCACGTGTCAAAGTCAATGTTCTATATTCAATTTGGTCCCTATATTTGTTATTTTTGTTCAATATAGTCCCAATTTTGTCCCTATCGAAGATCTGACCAAATTTAATTTTTATATCAAAGTTATAATGATATGAATTTTAATATATTATGTAAAAATATTTAATAAAAATGTGAATTTTAATATAAAAATTAAATTTAGTTTTAATTTGGAGAGAGATGAAATTGGTTAATGTTAACAAAAGTTAGGACCTAATTGAACAAAAATAACAAATATAGGGACCAAATTGAATATAGAACATTGACTTTGACACATGGCATGCTACTAGGTTGATGCGTGGACATTTATAAAAATTTCAAAAAAATTTAAAAAAAATTTAAAAAAACCACGAAGTGACACACGGCACGCTACTGGGTTGACACATGTACATTTTAAAATAAATTTAAAAAATTTAAAAAAATAAAAAAAAAATAAATAAAAAATAAAAAAATTCAAAAAAACACGAAGTGACACGTGGCAGTCACTGTTCATGGCCGTTAATGATTTAAACAGTGTTAGAAAAAAAGGACCAAATTGAACAAAATTGACGAAAATTAAGACCTATTTGAACACAAAACCAAAATTAGGACTTATTTAAAAGAACTTGACGAAAATTGGAATCAAAATGTATTTTAACCTTCAAGATAAGACTAAAAAAATACAAGACATTAATTTCGTCTCTTACAATTTTTGTCAGAATTTAAAAAAAAATATGAAACAAATTTTGTCATAATATTTATGAAACAAGTTTCAAAACATAATTTATTTATCTTATTTTTAAATAAGAATAATGATAAAATATTTTGTCACCATAAAATTGTAGTCGTATCACAAATGCATGATTATACATGTGTTTATCATAACATGCATTCATAGTTTTTTTTTTTTATGTTATTAAAATAAGATATAATCAAAGTGACGCATGTGTAATGTAAAGAAAGATTTTGATATTACTAAAACAATAGTATTTGTAAAAACATAATAACGTATCTCTTTGCTAGTACCGTAATTTATCCTGAAAAAATATAATGCTTACAAGTTAAGGTCTCAAACACTAGTGTAAAAATTAGTTCTAATATGCTCCCTTTTTAACGAAGTCTAATAATGACACTACTTTTAAAAATATGTGTACAATTATATAAACATAACCGAAACTTATATTCTGACGTATAAATTCAATTCTTTAAAAAAATTAAAGTTTTTAATAATATAATATAATTTTTTAAAATATTTAGACAACTATAATATTTACTTCCTCATCTTTTTCTTTCCCGCTCGTTGATAAGAAGAAAATAAAGTATTCATCCTCCTTCTCTTTTACATTTGTCAGAAATAAGACAACTTTATAAAAAGAAATTTTCAATCTGCAGATTCAATTTTTTATGATAAACAGCTAGATTACAAATTCACCTTTTTTATTAAATTGAATTATATATTACAATAATGAATTATTCAACTTTCTCCTTTGCATGTGAATCAATGAGAACAGTTCTTAATGATCCAACTATGGACAATATGAAATGTGGTGAATCTTTCGGTAGAAAAGGTACAAGACATATTTATATCAGGAGACTTAATCAAAGATTTGGGTTTGTAAGGTACCGTGGAATATCTAACCCACAAGCTCTTGAAAAAAAACTGGATAATATTCAGATCGACAACATGAAGATCCACGTTAACAAGCCAAAATATCAAAGATACGTTGATGCATCTAGAAAAGAAGGTGGACAAAGGAGTGAAAATATGGTTTCAAGAACAATATATCCCCAACCTATAAGAAAGCGAAAATGATATTCAGACATTTTTTTTAACTCAATTTTGACATGGCTGACGTGGTACAACTTTTTTTATTTTTACATTAAATTTGTTTTAATGAAAACAAACTGCTGCACGTGTGAAAGTTACACAAATTTATTTTTCCAAAATCAAAAATTTGGTGTTAAAGAGAAAACGCAGACCAACAGAGAGAGAGAAAATGCATTGTTGTTAGAGAAGCAAAGAAGCAGAGAAAAAGAGAGATAAAAGGCAGAGAGAAGCAAAGAAGTGTTGTGGTTGCCGAAGAACACAGCAGGCACTAGTAGTCATCCATGACGACGCTTCCACCATTTTTGGGTTTGAAGTGAAAGTTCTGTTTGAAACTTTTTGCACAGATAATCAAAGAAGCCTCAATATAGGGTTTTTGAAGACTAGGGTACCCAAAGTATGGAAACATAAATGTTTAAAATTGTGGTTATTTAATTTTGGATGTCTTTAGTACTATTGGAACATTTATAATTGTCCTAATGTGTCGTTGTTGTTGTTTTTATATGATTAAGTAGTTTTTTTTAACCTTTGTTTGGTTAACCAGAAGCACAAGTCAGTGTTGTTTTTATATGCTTAAGTAGTTTTTTTTAACCTATGTTTGGTTAACCAGAAGCACAAGTCAGTGTGTTATCGTACTGAACGTCATTTTGTATTAAAGTTACAAATGAATCAACAGATTTAGAAGTGGTGAGATATGTACCAATATATAGGGAGTGGAAGTGAAGATTTAGGTACGATGTAATACATAATGTTTTTGCATCTAAGTCCGCACAACATTATAACGTTACGGTTAATTAAATTCATTTACACTGCATAAATACTGCAGAGGTGAAGAGTCTTCACAAAATTTATGGGGACTAATACCCAACATTATGGTCTACAAATGTCCAAATTAAATATGGCACATACATTATGTGCATAATCATCAATAACTGCACAACATCATCACCTTAAATAAAACTTCTCAAATGCTCAACATTCCTTCGTGATCCTTACTTAGAATTCTTTTAAAATTACAAAATGAAATACTGAACCTAGTGGTGGGGAGTGTTGTTAAAATATGTGGGGAGTACCAACAAATATTTTGGTAAACAGATTTCCAAATGAAAAAGGGAACAAACACCATTATCAACACAAGATCATTACCTCACATTCATGTAAATGAAATTAAATAAAACTTATCAATTTCTCAACATTCCTTCGTGATCCTTACTTGTAAGCCTTTTAAAACTACAAAATGAAATAGTGAACGCAGAGGTGGGGAGTGTTGTTAAAATATGTGGGGAGTACCAGCAAAAATTTTGGTAAACAGATTTCCAAATGAAAAAGGGAACATACACCATTATCAGCATAAGATCATCACCTCACATTCATGTAAATTAAATTAAATAAATGTTCTCAATTGCTCAACATTCCTTTGTGATCCTTACTTGAAAGTCTTTTAAAATTACAAAATGAAATACTAAACCCAGAGGTGGGGAGTGTTGTTAAAATATGTGGGGAGTACCAACAAATATTTTGGCAAACAGATTTTGAAATGAAAAATATGAACCTACACCAGTATCTACACAAGATCATCACTTCAAATTCATGTAAATGAAATTAAATAAAACTTCTCAAATGTTCAACATTCCTTCGTGATCCTTACTTGAAATTCTTTTAAAATTACAAAATGAAATAGTTAACCCAATGGTGGGGAGTGTTGTAAAAATATGTGGGGAGTACCAGCAAATATTTTGGTAAACAAATTTCCAAATGAAAAAGGGAATATACACCATTATCTGCACAAGATCATTACCTCACATTCATGTAAATGAAATTAAATAAATGTTCTCAATTGCTCAACATTCCTTCATCATCCTTACTTGGAATACTTTCAAAATTACAAAATGAAATACTGAACCCAGAGGTGGGGAGTGTTGTTAACATATGTGGGGAGTACTAGCAAATATTTTGGTCTACACATTTTAAAATGAAAAATGGAACATACACCCGTATCTGCACAAGATCATCTCCCCACATTCATGTAAATGAAATTAAATAAAATTTCTCAAATGCTCAACATTCCTTCATCATCCTTACTTGGAAGCCTTTTAAAATTACAAAAAGAAATACTGAACCCAGAGGTGGAAATTGTTGACAAAATATATGGGGAGTAGCATCAAACATTTTGGTGTACATATATCCATAATCAAGATGGTAGATACATCTTTACCCGCACAACATCATCTACTAACCTTCCTGTAAATGACCTTAAATAAAAGTTCCTAAAGGCTCAACATTGATTCATCATCCTTACTTGGAATTCTTTTAAAATTAGAAAATGAAATATTGAACCCAGATGTGGGGAGTGTTGTTAAAATATGTGGGGAGTACCAGCAAATATTTTGGTCTACGGATTTCCAAATGAAAAAGGGAACATACACCAGTATCTGCACAAGATCATCACCTCACATTCATGTTAATGAAATTAAATAAAACTTCTCAAATGCTCAACATTCCTTCATCATCCTTACTTCGAAGCCTTTTAAAATTACAAAAACAAATACTAAACCTAGAGGTGAGGAGTATTGTCAAAATATGTGGACAATGCCAGCAAATATTTTGGTCTACAAATTTCCAAATGAAAAATGACATATACACCATTATTTGCACAACATCATCACCTTACCTTCCTGTAAATGAACTTAAATAAATGTTCCTAAATGCTCAACATTCCTTTATCCTTCTTACTTGGAATTTCGTTTATATCTAAAAAAGAAATACTAAATGTAGAAGTAGGGAGTCTCCACAAAAAATATGGGGACTGACACCCAACATTTTGGTCTACACATTTCCAAATTAAATATGGCACATACATTTATGTTTCCATACTTTGGGTACCCTAGTCTTCAAAAACCCTATATTGATGCTTCTTTGATTATCTGTGCAAAAAGTTCCAAACAGAGCTTTCACTTCAAACCCAAAAATGGTGAAAGTGTTGCCGTGGATGATTACTAGTGCCCGCTGTGTTCTTCGGCAACCACAACACTTCTTTGCTTCTCTCTGCCTTTTATCTCTCTCTCTTTCTCTGCTTCTTTGCTTCTCCAACAACAATGCCTTTTCTCTCTCTCTTAGTCTGCGTTTTCTCTCTAACACCAAATCTTTGATTTTGGAAAAATAAATTTGTGTAACTTCCACACGTGCAACAGTTTGCTTTCATTAAAACAAATTTAATGTAAAAATAAAAAAAGTTGTGCCACGTCAGCCATGTCAAAATTGAGTTAAAAAAAATGTCTGAATATCATTTTCGATAAGAAAGTCTGGAAGAGGAAAAGTACACAAACATATGCCCAAATAGTGAAGGGAGAAGCGACAAATTATAATAGCAAGGGCATACTGGCTGCTATGGAGATACAAGTGAAAGAAGAGGAGAAGGAATGACTCCATCACAGCTATATTGGAAAGGTGAAGAACATGTGTAATATTGAGCTTATCCGAGAAAGCTTAATCCTGAATGGTCTAGACTTCATACGTTTGAGGTATATGGGTGATGATACAATGCTCCTTACTGCCGAAGGGAATGCTAATATAGTGAAGGCTATTGAGGAAAATAAAGAGTGGTTGTCAACAATCTTTGAAACAATTTCTACATGGACTAGAAACACGGTCATAGGGCATAGACGAGCATGGGTTAGATGTAGGGGGATTCCTTTATCCTTATGGGGGAATGAGTGCTTTGAGAAGATCATTGGAATGATTGGCACATTAATATCGATTGATAGTGCAACTGAAAATTTGGATGAACTCGAGTACGCGAGATTATGCATACGCCTGCCCATCGTAGCAGAGCTAAAACTAAGAAAGAAGATGAATCTCAATGGTATATTGTGTTCGATATCCATTGAAGAAGAGTGGTCCTTTATGGTGTTACCTAGATGTTGTTGTGAAAGCTGGGATAAGAAGACAAGAGAGGATTCCTCCTCGAACTCCTTAGTAGGAAATGGCTTTCAACAACCATCTGATTCAGAATGTGCAAGCATCAACGATATCGAGGTCCTGGACAGAAAATACAAGTTTCAAACGGTGGTCTCACCGAAAGGCATACCTATTGCAGCAAATCCCGAGGGACAGCCACGTGGCTCAAAAACTTTCAATCAATTAGCATGTCACATATACACTATAGAAGAAGCATGTTTTCAGCAGGAAAAAAGTGATAACAGTAAGGACACACAAAGATACACAGCAATGGAAAGTTGGCTAGCAGGAAATGCAGAACATCAAACAGTGGAGGAAAATGGACTGAACAATGATCAACGTAGATCAAGGACTGAATCTGTTGTAAGTGACTCACAACAGCTATATCAAAATTGGGCTCAGGAGTCGACTCAACTTAAGCCCATATATCAGCAAAATAACCAAATGGACCTGACCATTAAAGCCCATTTAGATCTTAACCCCTATATGCAAGTTTTCATGAGCCCGAATATCATGAAAGATATCTCTCAGTGCAGTGTGAGAGAGACGAATCTAAACCATGAGAATGAAAAAAGCATAGAAGAGTATTCGTCTTTGCAAAAAGGGCAAACGGAACTAAAGTTAATAGGGGTAGAACATGACGATATCGAAGATTGGGAAGAATATGGAAAAATTGGTGGTTCTCGCAATAGTGATGCAAACCAAACCCAAGATGAAGATGGCAAACACAATAAGATGAAACTCATAAAGAAGATGCAAATCAATCCAGAGATCATGTTGCATCGGTGAAATCTAATGGTTGGTGAAACAAGTCGTGGGAGAAAAGACAATTATCGGAATGTTAACGCATTATGCTTACCAAGTGACCTTAAAAAAATCCAATTGAGGTTAGCTATTCATTCCCCTTGTAATTTTGTTTCTGATATTGACATAAATAATTGTAATAGGCTATTCTGGATTAGAAATTATTCGTTAGAAGCCCTCCTGATTATGGAACATAGGAAAACACCTAGGATTTACATACACAGGGGAGGATGCAAATATAATAAAAAGAATAACAGAAATGGAAGAAAGGGATATAAGTAATAGACATAAATGTGAGGAAGGGAACAAATATAAAAATAAATGAGAATCATCAGTTTCAACATTAGAGGGATAGGAGGACCTGAAAACGGTAGATATCCAAGAGACATAATTATGAAAGAGGAAATAGATATGACATGTATTCAAGAGACAAAACAAACAAATATAACAGATGAGAAATGCTATGTAGTATGGTGTGACAATAATATAGAACAGACTCATCATGGGTCAGAGAATGGCGCTGAAGGCATATTATGTATATGGAATAAATATAGTTTTTCTCTCTCAAAATCAAGAAGTAGTAAAGGCTTCATAATCCTAGAAGGGAAGTGGGGAGTTAAAAGACAACCTACAATCATTGTAAATGTTTATTCCCCTTGTGCTTTTAATGAAAAGAGAATAATGTGGGAGTATATAATTAAGATTAGGAGGTAAGATCAAAATAAAGTGTGGTGTATGCTAGGAGACTTCAATGCAATAAGAGACTCGAGTGAAAGGAAAGGATTATCTCAAATGGGAATATGCAGAAGAGAAATATAGAAGAGTTCAATTCATTCATAGAGAGTATGAAACTTATGGACATACCTATGATAGGAAGAAAATTCACATGGTATAGATCAAATGGAACTGCAAAGAGTAGATTGGATAGAGCACTAGTATCACAAGAGTGGTTAGATTTGTGGCCTGAATCTAAGCAGTATGTGTTAGATAGATCAATTTCTGATCACTGTGCTTTAGTAATTAAACACTCCCTCATTGACTGGGGACCTAAACCTTTTAGATATCTAGATGTATGGCACACAAAAGCAGGGTTTATGGACAAAGTTAAAGAGTGGTGGAGGAATTACGACATAAATGGAAATGAAATTTGGATTTTAAAAGAGAAGTTGAAAAGGTTAAAAAAGGACTTAAAGGTTTGGAATAAGGAGGTGTTTGGACATGTAGATAGAAGTAAAGAAAATATAATGTCAAAAATTAGTGAGTTAGATAAAAAGGATAAAGATAATGGCTTAGAGGAAGAGGGTAGGAGTGAGAGAAAACATCTGTTTGCAGAACTAAAAAAGATAAATTATAGATAAGAAGTGTTACATAAACAAAAATCAAGAGTGAAATGGTTGGAGGTAGGTGATTTAAATACCAAGTTTTTTTATAGGATGATTAAATGGAGAAGGATGAAAAATATGATAAAGGGCGTTAAAATCAAAAATCAGTGGAGTGAGAAACCAAGGAAGGTTAAAGAAAACATTAAAAGTTTCTTCTGAAAAAAGATTTACGGAGAAATCAAATATTAAAGTCAGGTTAGATAATGTACAATTCACAAGTATTAATAGGGAGGATAACGTCTCACTAATAAGTAGATTTTCAGAAGATGAGATCAAGGAAGCAATATGGGATTGTGATAGTAGCAAAAGCTTAGGACCTTATGGTTTCAATTTCAATTTTATCAAACAATTCTGGGACACTGTAAAATTGGACATAATAAGGGCTGTGAATAGTTTTCATAGTTGTGGGAAGTTGGCTAAAGGGAGTAATGCTTCATTTATTACTTTAATACCAAAGACAGAGGACCCACAAGGTTTGGAAGAATATAGGCCTATATCTCTAGTAGGAAGTGTCTACAAGATAATATCCAAAATTTTATAAAAAAGAATGCAAAAAGTCTTACATAAGATAATTGACCAAAAAAAATCTGCATTCATAGAGGGCAGAGGCCTATTGGATAGTGTGGTCCTAGTTAATAAAGTCATAGATGAAGTTAGGAGAATAAAGGGTAAGTGCACCATTATAAAGGTCGATTTTGAGAAAACATACGATTCAGTCAATTGGGAATTCCTTTTGTACATGATGGCTAAATTGGGCTTTTGTGATAAATGGATAAAATGGATAAGGGATTGTTTAGAATCATCAACCATTTCAGTTTTAGTCAATGGTAGCCCAACAGAGCAATTTTCCCCTACAAAAGGCCTTAGGCAGGGGGATCCACTAGCTCCTTTTTTATTCCTCATAGTTGTTAAAGGGTTAGCAAGAGTAGTTAGACAAGCTGAGTATAAAGGTTTATTAGAAGGAATAAAGGTGGGTAAGAAGCAAATACCAATTAACATGCTACAATTTGCGGATGATACAATATTTGTTTGCTCACCTAAAACCCAAAACATAGTGGTCATAAAAAGTATTCTTAGATGTTTTGAAATAGCTTCTAGACTAAAAGTTAATTTTCATAAGACCAAGCTAGGAAGTATTGGTATGCAAAATAGAATGATTGAAAGATTCTCTATAATGCTAAATTGTATGACTATGAATATACCTTTTCTATACCTAGGTATAAAGGTAGGGACAAATCATAGAAAGAAAGTTTTTTGGAATGATATGATAATAAATATAAGAAAGAGGTTGTCTAAATGGAAATGAAGACATCTATCTTTTGCAGAAAGGGTAATGTTAATAAAATCTGTAATTTCTACCATTCTTTTGTATTACTTATCTATTTTCAAAATGTCTGTTAGTGTTGGGAAAATTATTAGAAAATTACAAAGGGAGTTCCTATAGGGATGAGGCCATGAAGGTAGGAAGATTGCATGGGTTAGGTGGGAACGTATATGTAGAACTAAGGAAGATGGTGGGTTGGGAGTACAAGACTTGGACAAGTTCAACATAGCCTTGCTAGGAAAATGGAAATGGAGACTAGGTAAGGAAGAACCTGGACTTTGGAAAGATATTATGCTATCCAAATATGAGTCTTGGAGAAAATTAGACGATAAAAAAGTTTGTAGTCATGACTGATGGTGGTGGAGAGATATTAGGAAAATATGTGGGGGAGGGTGTAAGGAAAATTGGTTTGATAGAAATATAAGATGGAATAGAGTCCGAAATTTGGCAATATTCGGATGAGTCGGGCACGATCAAAATTTGATGAAGGATTGACCCCAACCAAGGATGAAGGCACATGCTTAAGAATACTAAGCATGTTTAGAAAGGAAGTTCATTAATCCTTCATCCCTTTCATTTGTGTTTGTTATTTTTGATTCCCTAAGTTGACTTAGTTGAATCAACTTTAGTTGATTTTTTGACCTTTAACTAGGTTTGACTTGTTGACTATAGTTGACTTGACTTAAGCCAATATGGTAATCTATGTTTATTTACTTTGTAGGTTAATTAGGAGTAAGAAAGCAATGCTAGGTGGCACATGGTGATTGGGGAGCATAAAGGATGTGGAGGAGAGAGTAAAGCAAATGCATAAAGCATAAAATAAAAGGCATAAAGTAAGTGTACCTATGTACCTTTGGTCTCCTTTGTTTTTAGCACACTTTGGCCACTTTTGGAGGCATATAACACACCTTCTTGGTCTCCTTTAGTGCTAGAACGAAATTAGCTTGCACACACCATAGTTAGCTCTTTTGTCTCTCATTTTGTAACCTTATTTGACCTAGTTTCTAGAAGCTAGGGTTAGGTTTTTGAAGAGACATCCTTAGGTATCTTTTATTTTCTCAGAGGCCCCTAAACTCTTCTATTTAAGGGGTGCTTTACCACTTGTACAAGGGTTGAACATTTTGACGTAAAAACACTCTTGTGTCTCAACCATTTGTGAGAGTTTCCTCCCTAGGGAGTGAATACTTTTAAGCCTTATCTTGCATAGCAAGTGGCGACACACATCCACTCATCTTCAAGGTTGCCATGGCTTCTAGCCTAGCCTTGTTGTGGCGTGCTTCTCACATTTTTACCATTTCTTTCCTTTCCATTTTATGTTTTCTTCTTCCTTTAATTGTTCTTGGTTTTCTATGATTTATGTGCTTTCCATTTTCTTTTCATTTTGAATCAATCCATCATCTTTTTCTCTTGAGCTTTGTGAAAGAAACCTTCACATCTAGATAGCTTGCTATCTTAATGTCCAGTGGGGATTTCACTTAGCTTTCTTAATCAACTCACACCATATTCACTAATCTTAAAAGAAAACAACATAATCCCTCATCAAAATTTGGCTGCACTCAGTAGAGTCGGCACTGATTGAAATTTGGCCAAATTCAGTCGAGTCGGCCATGATCAAAATTTGGTCGAATTTAGTCAAGTTGGCCCAACCAAAATTTAGTCGATTTTAGTCGAATTAGCCTTGACCGAAATTTGGCTGAGTCGACCTTGTCTAAATTTAGCCATATTCGGTCGAGTTTGTAAAACCCTGAAAAAATTAGAATAAAGAGAACCCAATGGAAAAAATTAATGGCTTGGTTAAGATTGTAGATATATTTAAATTAATCATTTTATTGAATTATGAGATATGGAATAATTATTTAAGTAATGTAAGTTATTTTTTATTAATTTTAATTTTTAAAATTATATTTAATGTTGTAGATATATGTATATAATTAAGTGGTTTTTGTTATAAAATTAAAAAGGATGTGGTTCAATGGTTGATTGTGTATGTTTGGAGCGTGATGGGGTGCTGGTTTGACCTTGACTATTAGCAGGATGGGGTTCATTTATTTTATTTTTTTCTCTCCTTCTTTATTTTTTTTATGGGGCCCACAAAATTTATTTTAGTTTCGTCTCTCCTTTTTTAATCTTTGAAAAACGCTGGTTTCTTTCTCTTTTCCATTTTCATTTTTTTGTTGCTGCACCTGTAACATTATAATCAATTTTTATTTTTTTAAAACACTCGTTGCTACCAATGTTAAGAAAAATAAAAATGGCATAGTGAATCTAGGGATTTTTTTTCACTTAATGTGCAAATGCTAGACTCTCTAGGGTTAGGGTTCTTTTTTAAAGAAAAAAATGGGGACTTAGAAAGGAGGGGGGAAATGGGAGATTGGGAGACTAAGAGAGAACAATGGAGGCAGAGAGGAGAACGCTTTGGAAAAACTGAGTCAGGTAGGGGAAGCTGACTTTCCTTCTTTTTCTCTTTCGTTTGAAGCTTGATCTTAAATTTGGGTTGTGTTTTAAGCTTGACCTTGTCATTTTTTTTCTCTTTATATTTGTGCACGTATGTAGCTATGTTGTTTGTTTTGAAATCTATAGCATGCACAAAAAGGTTCCCTCAATTGCGATATATCACCAGTGCAGTAAGGGCTTTTGGCCCCGATTATTTTTGTAATTCTGCCTCGGTTTTAGAATTGAGGCATATTGAGGCAAGGCAAAAAGTCGTTTTTTGCCTCGGTTGTAGTGGGACCTGAGGCCATAGAGTCGTTTTCTCTTTGCGTTTGGAACATCGTGGAGATGCTTGGTTCTGGTCTGGTTTTCTTTGCAGGTCTGTCGTGGTGCCTACAACACAAGGTAGGGTTGTTCTTTCGCCTCCATGGAAGTGTCTCCATCTACGTCGAGCTACAACTCCAATGGCTGCGTGGTTGCCGACATCGCAGTGGTGGGGTTTCGTGGTGCGTCCGCTATAACGGTAGTGACCAGTGGTGCTGCTGCTTGCTATTGGTAGTGGGAGGCGTGCTACTCCTTTCTTCTTCCTTGGTAGAGGCGTCATGATAGTAGTAGTGGTGGTCTCTCTTCCTATAGCAGTGGCTCACACAGAGTTCGCATTTTGCGGTTTCGTTCGCGTCTCCAACGAGGGTAATGTGCTAGTTGCGACCGTTTCCTGTGAGTTTGCTGCTACTCGCTAGTGGTGGTTCTCGTTTTCGCACGGTGGAGGCATCCTCGTCTTCGTTTTCGTGCAGCAGCTTGTAGAGAGAGAGAGGAGAAATGTAGTGCGGGGAAGGAGAAAAAGGGCTCGCGAGTTTTGTGCCCTAATTAAACTATATGGTCTCGGTGCAATTAATAACCGAGGCATATAACCCTATTTGGCCCCGGTTTAGTGCCACTTGAGGCCAAAGATGCTACGGCTAGTGCATTTTTGAAATAACTAGGCACACTTTTAGCTACGAGTCAGTGCAACCGAAGCATATAAGCCACCTTTGGCATCGAGTTTTTTGAACCGAAGCATATAATTCTTTTTTGCTTCGGGTTTTAGCTGAACCGAGGCATAAAAGTTGCCTGGAATTGCAAAAATGTCACCGCACCATTATATGCTTCGGTTTCTGGCCAATCGATGCTTATAAGGCGAGGTAAAAAGCAAAATTTGCACTAGTGTATTCACGTTTTCTTTCCTTCAGCATGGGCATAATCGTTTTCTTTCCTTTGGGCTTGTAGTTAGGTTTTGACTTTAACATGATTATGACAACATTGTTTGTTTCTCTTTCTTTTCCTTGCAGACCATATGTTTTGGCTTTTGTCAAATGACATGAACTCATTAATGTGTAATAAGTTTTTAGCCTTGGGGCCCACATGCTTTTATTTTTTTTAACCATGTAAATGTATCAAGTAGTTTGGTGCTCTTTAAAAGTCACTATCACAAGATTAATCGGTGGGTGGAAGCCATAGGGTTCACGTGCAAAAATTATATTTTCTTCCCTTGGTTTATGAGTGAAGCTTTACACAATTCCTCTGGTCTCTTTTCTTGTGCTACTTGCTTCTTTAAAATAGCTTTTGGTTAGTTGACGTGCATGTTTGAATGGTTGATTATTAAATAACAAAGTTTGGTGTAACCATTCTTATCTTCCTTTCTTATTTTCTTTGATTCTTTATGTCACGGGTTGGAGTGGTTCGTTGGTAGGGGTTAGATGGTGTTGTTCGATGGTGCTAGGGTTTTAGTTAGTTTTATTCTTTGGAAACCCATAACATGCATGGCAATGCTATTTATTTTTACGGTGCAACAATATTATTCTTTGAGAAGCATATTTCTTTTTCTTTCTTGTAATTTACAACTCTTAGTTAGGTGCTTATGGAAGACCATGGTCACATATAGATAGGTTTTTCTTCTTATGATTTTGGGGTGCAGACTACACATGATTTCATAATGTATCTTTCTTAAGGTTTAAGACAATTCTTTAATGTTTTGATGGGACATTGGTGCTTTTTGAAAGGTTTGGTTTATATTTTCCTTGTTTTATTTTGGGTTGGGATGCGTGAGCATTATTTGTGGATCATGTAAATGGGTGGTAGCATCATGCAATGGTTTTGTGTTATTCACATGAGGTTATTTGGGTGCAGCTTTGGCATTTTTAGCAACAGTGATAGTGCATGTGAGAAGTCTCGTATGAGTTGGTGGGGCATGTTTGTTGTCTTCTTGATTTAGTTATGTCACATGTTTATTGCTATATTTCTTTTATATATCATTGTTTATGATTAGCTTATCCCTATTTGTTTGTTTGTGTGTTTATTGTGTGTACAATGATCGTATGACGTGTGTGTTATATGGGAGCAGATGATAATGCATATGCTTTTGGCATGGAGTAGATTGATGAGAGACTAGGGTGAAGTCAGGAGTTCTTATAATTTATTTAGTTGTTTTAAATTTGATACTGAAGACTATGTAATTTTCTTTTGTTCGTAATTGTTATTTAAATTTTTTCGAACAAATTGACGTTTTGAACTATGTAATGTAAATCAAATTAAAAGTTTTTTTATTAGTACATTTTCAACGATAATCCTTTTTCGCCAAACACATTCATTTTCTAACTTTTCGTGACTTCCCAAGATTGGAGTGTTACTGACTTAGCCTTAGATGAAATTTTGTCATTTCGGAGGAGCCGACCATCAGCGAAATTTGGCAGTATTCAAATAAGTTAGCTTTGATCGAAATTCAACCGAATTTAATCTAGTTAGTCTCGGTCAAAATTTGGTTGAGTCGGCCCTGACCCAAAATTGGTCGTATTTTGATGAGTTAGCCCCGAATGAAATTTGTTCGTTTCAATCAAGTCAGTCACGACTAAAATTTTGTTGTATTCAACTGAATCGGCCTTGACCCAAATTTGATGATATTCAACCGCGACCCATTTATTTTTATAAAAAATGGATTCTGAATTTTGAACTTGATCTAACTATTTGGATCTGGATTGAATTCTTGTTCCAGATATTTGTTTATGGATTTTAAAACAATCCAATCTAATTTTATAAAAAAATGAATTTAGATTAAAAATCTAATTAAATTATTTAAACCTAAAATAGACGTGGAGCGGATCATTAAAAATTCATGATCACCCCAATTATGATACAGCCATGCATAAAATTGTGGTCTTGATAGTTTATTTGGTCTTAATAATTCAAAGCACATTTGTTTTGTCGTGTGTCATGCGTTATGTTTGGTGGATTGTGGGGTAGCGCTTTAAGAGAGTCATGTTTCCGTGGTCTTTGCTTTCTCTACTCTGCCACAGTTGTTGTTAAGTGCAAGGTTACATTATTGGCTAAGGTGTTAAAAATC
>Ga0214542_1008872_pt1 | contig 16162 bp, 11 predicted proteins | sample CNSS1metaG_FD_160096 | JGI IMG/M metagenome (GOLD analysis project Ga0214542, IMG submission 160096) | Root nodule microbial communities from cowpea collected in UCLA plant growth center, Los Angeles, California, USA - CNSS1 | ecosystem: Host-associated > Plants > Roots > Nodule | place: USA... | reverse complement strand
TTACAATCTTTCGTGTCATTTTCTTTGCATATCAAAACCCCCCTATTTTTATAGTTGCTAGTTTTAAATTGCATTTTTGAGAATCAAATATTTGAGATCAATTCCGTATTCGTTGTGAGACGACTCAGGGTTATCTTAACCCTAACTATTTTCTTCACTACAAACTGGCAATACTGAAGTTGCTAAAGCAGTGGTAATTTGATCACCTAACGACAGCGATATCACCCATCGTTTACCTTTCCTGCACACTAACACCTCTTGAAATGGGTCTTTCCCCCTTTCCATAAGACTTATAAGCAACAACTCTACATGCTCACCAAAGCCTTAGGTAAGAGCACTCTTGCTAAGTTCGTGAGAAAATGTTATGGCTGAAAGAAACTCTTTTGATTGACTTACTAAAGCCCTCTAGGTAAAAGAACTAACCTTATTTTACAGTTACAAGAGAATCCATATACCATCACCACGTACACATATACATACTCGTAACATCATCATATGATCAACCATACCACATTATCATATCATAACTCAAGCATTATTTCTTTGCACTTAAGGATTTTAACATATAATTCACCAAAGATTCTACACAAAATTAAACAGAAACAACAACTATAATTATGCACAACAAAAACTGAAATACTGTGTGACATGTTTCTCAAAATACAAACCACAAATGGACATTCCCAATGGTAAAATAGAAGAAATGTATGTTATGGACCAGCTGCCAAAATTTCAGCTCAATCCAATAATTAAATAACTGGAAAACATAATTTTACCGAAATTGCGCAAACTAGAAAAATACGTAATAGCCAAGCGACCAAGCCACTTACCCAATGATCCAATGATCACTTTGCCTTGTAAAAATGTTCGCCTAGCGACCACTTATGTAGTCTGGCAACCAAACACTTCCAAAATATGAAAAACAACATGAAACAACACAATTTTATGCATTTTAAGACACTCGAACATGAAAAGGACTATTAACACTTACCACACTAATCTACACTTGACCATTCATAAGATTTCAATTTCTTACCTTACCAACCATCCAATTTGGACTTTACACCTTTCCATAACAAAACAAGCAACCAATTATTCCATTTTTTTTTCAGAAAAATTGCACCTACTTAATTTATGCCTCTTAATAAAGCTTAACACAATTTTTCACTACCTAAACCTGTACTTCACCAAACAAATATGCATTATCAAATTATCCCATAATTTCCTCACCATTCAATTCCAAACTCATGTTCATAACATCAAAATCTTTAACCTACCACATACCAAAATCTTTACCATAACCAACTTCACACATGAACATGATCAAGAATCAATTAACTTAGCCCTCATAGGCATGTTTCGCCCATCAACAATTTCCCAACACAATTCTCTACTAAACAAAATATTTCTCCAAATCCAAAAAAAGAACACATAATAACAATTAAGTTTTCTCTTCATAAAAATTATACCCGAAGCCCATGAACATCTTCTCATATCAACAAAGTAAAACAATTTCAAGCTTCATACCAACTTGAAGATCATAAACCAATCACGTTCTACCCAACAAAACCAAAGAAAACACATCAACGTTGATAGCTTCACGTACACCTAAAAAAAATAAACCAATAATGCATATCATGTTTCCTCCCATTGATTCATCAATGAAACAAAAATGTCATCTTAGAAGCATCTTTTTACCAAATTGTGTTCGCCTTTTTCTCACTCATTCCCCAAAAATAAAATTTTCATTTAAGAACTTAGTGATCACTTGTACAAATAAAGTAAAATTATATACTACACATTTTTCTCTCCTTATTTCAATGTTAACACCCATCAACCCTTAACCCTATTTTTGAATTCTTGTGCTTGTGACCAGATACAACGAATCTGCTCTCAGCTCTACATCTTCCAAAAATACCACAAAGCACTAAAAAACTAGTATATTTTTTGTCTAACCAAGTTCAAACTCACCACCATCATGTTTCAAACAAAAACTCCAAACCAGGTAAACTATCAATTTATCTTGTCATACACAACAAAGTTACAATAATTATACACATACATGTCACGTCCAAAAAAATTTTATAAAAAGAAATAAACTAAACATATCAAATGCACATGGTTAATTCTTTCCAGAATTTACTAACTTTGGCCTGATTTTGTAACTCTGAACAATTCATTTTTATTGCACAAGTTTAATATGTCCAATTATCAGAAACCCTGACTAATTTAATCTTTTAAGCACTTAAATTCAATTAAATCCTTGAATTGAAACATTTGATAAGGGCACAAATATGCACTCATCACCCACTATTGAAGTCATCTAATAGTGTGAGAATTTCCTATTTGATCAAGATCGTAATCGAATCAATAAATTGTTTAAATATATAAGTCAGGAGTTAATCCAATGTCGTCTCCTAGTGAGCAATGTTTTCAATCAAAGGTGCTAAATCCAAACGTAGGGGGAGATTTTTGGCAGATTCGTAAATTCAACACAGAATTAAAAACTCGACTTCAAATTTGTTAAAACAATAATGAAAACATGATTGATTTCTTGATTTGGATGAAATTGCACCAATCAAAAGTCACAAAAATAATTATTTATATCAACTCTCATGAAACCAACAATTAAGAAACTAAGCGAAGCTTAAAAAGGAGTTCAACATGCAATTAAACAAAACACACCTAAGTTAATTTCTTATACATAAATTAAGCAACTGTGACACAATCCACAGTCATTAAGCATGAATAAAGGCTGATTGAAGTGTAGAACAAAAACATAAAATTGTGATTAAACATCTACCAATTTTGTGTTCCTTACAAAAAAGCCCAGATTCAAGAAGATGAAGAGTAAAGAACATTGAAATTATATTACAGAACAACCACCTCTAGGTTTCATTTCATTTTCTTCAAGGAATAAATACATAGAGTTTAACAAGACATGGAATTCGAATTACAACTCAAAGCAAAACAAAAATGCATCATACAATTGAAGAGAAGAGGAAAGAAAACGTGTACCAGAGGAAGCTACGCAGAAAACGTGAAAAACCCCAATTTTGGTGTTGTTCCAATGTGCAAAAATATGAAAGTGGAGTGGTTGCCTTCAATGGCTCTCAGTAGTCTCCCTAAAACATTAAAAGACAAGACAAAAACAAAAATGAGGGTTCTGCCCCCTAAAACCCTAAACCCTAACGTGGTCACATCACCACACATGTTCAGGATTACAAAATTGCAACTTCGGGCTGTAAAATCACAAACTTGCAAAGTTGGCTTAGAGATAATTTATAGAGGTGGATGATCAAAGTATTGTAAAGGTTGTTCATAAAATTTGGAATTGCCTCATAATATAGTAGCTGCATATGATCTTATTGGGTGAACTAGTTAGTCAAAATACTTTAGCAAATGAAAATTCCACTATTGTGGTTCAATAGGTTGTATAATTGGTTTAACATTATGAGGTGCAATAATTTATGGGGTAAATTGTTACAACTGAGATCCCAAAATCGGATCATAAGACTACTCATTTGAGACTATTGGGAATATGAAATCACTACTTTTACTTTATTAAAAAGTAAACAACATAGATAAAAAAAATCACAACAAAAATCAAAAGAATATACAATTTTATTCATCTAGCTTCAGAATCTCATTAGGAAATTATAGCACAATCACACTAGAGGCTTAACACTCCATGGAAAATAAAAATAACATAAGAGGGGAAGAAAAAAGTGGGAAGAACTTGGAAAAGAGAGAGAAAGAGAGAGAGGAGTGAAAAAGGAGGACTGGCCAAAATCAAGCACCCGAAAGGGTTCCTAAGAAGTATCCTAATGAATTTCCTCAAGTCTCTTTATATAGAAATTGAGTTAGGCCTTTTTCTGCCCATTTTGTTTTTGTGTTCTTATTTTGGTTAGTGTAATCTATTCCAATTATCTTATAAATAAATCCAATATCTTCGTGATATATTTGGTTCTTATGGAGATTTAAAAGGATTTAACAAATTTCAAAAGATTCGCAATTTCTTATCTCTTGATATTTTATGATATAATTAAAGAAGATAAATATTTAAAATTACCAAAAAAAAAATCTAAATATATATTTTCCCCAAATTATATTTTATCATAAAAATTATTGCATTATGAAAAAGGTAAAGAAAATCACACATGCCATTTTTTAATGGTTGTTCCATCATTTCTTGTTGGGCATATGTCATTCTCGTTGGGCCATAACTCATGTCAAAGTCTAGGTGTTAAAACTAAGGTTAGGCGCCACTCCTTATTTTTGGAACATGTGCTAGGCAGCACTCATTTTTCACCAACTTTTTTTTTCACTTTTTCATGTTCTATTTGCTATCTTCATGTGAAGCTTGGCTTGACTTCTGATGGTTTTAATTATTTGCTATTTTGGGCTTGAAGATATCATGAAACTTTAATTAATTTATTTCCACACATGAGCTTAACTTAGCTACAATGTATTAACACACATCAAAACATCCAAACCATATTTATGCAACTAAAAAGGCATGTTTAACAAGTTTTTGTATCACATGCTCAATAAGCCTAATTATAATAAATCCTAATTAAAACAATATTTTAAGCAGAAAAATTAATTAAGAAGCCAAAATTAAAGGTTAAATGAGAGAATAAATTTGCACTCATTACATTCATATAAAAGTTGCTTTGTTGATTATTTTGTAATGGTTTGTAAGTGTTATTTTTACCATGTAGTATTGTTTATTATTGCAACTTTACAATTTAACTTTGAATTTATTTTGTTTTTTTATTGCAACCTAAAATGTTTTGTTATTCTCACCCTTTTACTAGTAACTAACAAATTAATTTAAACCACATTAGTCCCTGTGGGATGGGATATCTGGACTTGTGCCTTGTATTACTTGTACGATTTAGTACACATGACAAAACACGTAACAAGTTTTTGGCATTGTTACCAGGGACTATAGTTTGGTTTTCTTTAATTGTGTTTGTTTACTCATTTAGGATTTTCTTTATTTATTTATTTCCAAAATAGAAAAAATATGTGTTTACGAGGTGTAGAATGAGCGCACACAACTTTAGAAAAAGAGCGTATTAGAGCTCCAAACTCATGATGCATTGTTAGCTTAAAACAAGCTAATGACACATATATGGATGCATTTATGAAGAAGTTGTCATCATTGCCACAAGAGATCCATAATGCTTACCAAGTATAACACCAACCACTAGTGCATACTTGTGTGTTGTGCGGAGGAGAACATGCAAATGGGCAATGTGTCTGTAGAGTCAATTGTAAAAGGAGGTCAACTACATGGGAAATCAAGGCCGCCAAGGAAATTATGACAATTACATTCAATGATGGAAGTCTCATCCTAGCATGGTACAAGCTGGACCATCCAACTTGTAGCAACAACAACAACCCTTCGTACACGAGAGGAAAAAAAATTAGAGGAGACACTTTAAATACTTATGCAAATGTCTATTTCAAATAAACAAAGCACACCAGCTTCAATTCATAATCTAGTAACATATTCGGGTCAATTTGTGAAGAAAGTATAAGAAAAATTTGAGAAAACTTTTACAACCAACACAAAAGTGAACCCAAAAGAGCATTGTAATGCTATTATAACACGAAGTGGGAATGTGTATGAAAGAAGAGAGGAAGAAAAGAACAGTGGAGAGAATAAGGATGCAAAGAAAAAAATAGAAAATAAAAAAAGGAGAAAAGTGAGACAAGAAAAGAAGAAAAGGTGGAGAAAATCCTTCCCTATCCTTTCTGGTACCATCTAAGAAAGATAAGGAGAATCAGTTTGCCAAATTCATGGAGATATTCAAGCAATTGGAAATAATTTTTTTTTTCTGAAGTAATACAATAGATTCTAACGTACGCTCAATTTTTGAAAAAATTGCTGACGAAGAAGAAATACATAGAAGAAGACACCCTTGAAGTCCAGGGAAACTATAATGTAATCATTCAAAAGACTTTCCCTCTGATGTTCCAAGATCCCAGTAGTGTTACTATTCCTTTTAGAATTGGGAATTTAGCTATTGGGAAAGTGTTAATTGACTTGGGAGTTAGCATTAATCTGATGCCCTTATCTATGCTTGAGGAAATTAATGGCCTTAAAGTCAAACCCACACAAATGACTTTACAACTCGCAAATCCCTTAATCAAATGCCCTTATGGAGTTGTGGAAGATGTACTTGTACAAGTGGACAAGTTCACATTCCTAGTGGATTTTGTCATACTTTATATGAAAGAAGATAGTGAAGTTCCTCTCATTCTTGGAAGACCATTCATGAAAACCACCAAAGTTATCAAAGATGTTAATGGCGACAAGCTCACACTCAGAGACCAAGAGGAGGAAGTAAAGTTCAACATGTTTGAAGCAACATATAAATTAAAACTAAAGGATACCTAGGCTGTTAATGACGTTTTATCTGTGAGAAGTAAGCCACAACATGTTTCGAGGTAGCTAGAAAAATGTTCATGTTGTTTTTTCTCCACAATAGAAAACAGAAAAGGATCATCCTCTAGAGAAGAAGAAAGGTCGAGCTATCAAACCTTAAACTAGCGCTTACTAGGAGGCAACCTAACATTTTAAATTATGCTTTTAATTTTTAGTTCATAAAAAAATAGCAACAGTCTTATTCGCTAGGCGAACACATTCGCCCAACGAACTCTTAGCCATTGTTTAATCATTCGCCTAGTGAATGAGCTCGCCCAAGTGACATTTGCTTGCTGTATTTTTGCTTGTGCAGTGAATTCACTCGCCTAGAGAGCATATTAGATTCACCTAGCGAGGGATACGTGGTAGATAATTTCAGAATTTGAAAGATTTGAGGCAGTTCGCATAGTGAGTCATCTATACTCGCCCAGTGAAGAACAATGACTTTTCTTGATTTGTATTGTTGCTTTGAGTCATTTTACTTATTGAATTTTGTTTCCACATTGTATTTTTGTTTGCATGTGTATGCTATTATATTAAGCTTCATTAGAGCTAATCATGTACTCAGTTTGCATTTCCACTAATATAATGATTAATTCAAACGAAATACACATAGATCATTGACTATTTCACATTCTGATTGTGCATACAGATTGAAATATTTTTGTGATATGCTTTGAGTGAAAGATAGTTTGGTATGACGATATGATAGTTAGTCCTTTTTGAAACATGAGAGTATGACCAATTTTTTTAAATATTGTGAGCTTGTGTGTAGAGAGCTGTAAAGGGAGTAGTAATTTCCATGAAATGGATTTTTTTTAATTCTTCTTAATGAAATAGCATAATTGGTTAGAAAGAATTAATGCATTGTTTGATATGTTTAGCCACTTATCCAAATAGCCAACTTTAAATTCAATTGTATGTTGTTACCCTTTCCGAGCCTAACTTTTTTATTCTTTACCCTTAGCCTTTAAGGAAAAAAAAAATATTTTGTCCCATAACTTAGCATAGAGAACAATAATATGTTGAGTGAAATAAAGGTATGAGATGAGATTAGTTTGCAGTACCACCTATTAGGATATGAGATGGAATAAGTTTGGGGTGTGCTTATCTAAACAAACCCTACCCTAGGAAAGCGAATAAGTTTCGGGTAGGATTTTGTAAAATCCATACCCTGGAAAAAAGAGAAAAAGAAAAAAAAGATAACAATTTTTTGTGAAGAAAAAGGGTTGCATGTAATATATGAAAAATGCAGAACATACTTATAATAACATTCACATGTGATTGTTCTCTTAAGCTTAATGGTGCTTTTGAATTCTTGGGAAAAATCAATAATTTTGTTGCTAGCTGATGAGTCATTATTTTCCTCCATTCCACTAGCCTTTGTGTACCCATTTGATAGTTGTTCAGTGCTTAATTGTTTATCTTTAGTATGTTTTCATTTATTGGGCTTTATTGGACCACTGTTCCGAATTTGGGTTAATTTCATATTATTTGGCCTAATTTTTGTTTTTAATTATTTTTAGGTATTTGGGTGAAGCAATTTTGGAGCTTGGACATTAATATTCATTTGAAGAGAGTTGCCACATCATTTTCACGTTATTCCACGTCATATAAGTGAATGGGCCAACATTTGAGGCCTAGTGGTGGCATTTTTGTAATTTTGCACCTATTAGTGGCATTTTTGTAAATATGTGGATTTGTGGTGATGTGACGACGTATAGGGGGGCTGATTTTCGTTTTCCAACACCCATCATCTTCCCTACTCTCCATTTTAGGTTTTTAAAGCTTTGGAAGGAGACCCATAGAGGCACAAGTTGATTTTTCACGTTTTCCACTCATTTTTTACGTTTTATGAGTTGTGGACAACACTAATTGTAGAGATTTTCGTTTTCTACACCTTGGGTAACATTTATATTGAAGCATTTTCGTTTTTGTTGGTTGTTTTCGTTCTTGCCCCTTTCTCTCCTTGCACATTTTCGATTCCTGCACCAATTTAGGTTTTTTGCACCATTTTGTACTCATTTGAATGGTTGAATCAAAATTTATGTTGAACCCTAATTCGAATTCCATGAGGAGCTAAGTTTACGTGTTGATTATTTATAGATAATGAATTGAAACCTTGAGATTAGTGTTTTGTTCGGTGGAGTTTTGTTAATCTCTCCATTCTGAATTTATGTTTGGGTTTAATCAAGAAACCATTCTGTTTTTGCTTAATTTGCATAGTGGAATCATTGTGTAATCATGCCTAATGAATTATAGCGGATTTATGAATGTGTGCATTGCTTAATTGCACTTGAGTTCGACTTAATTTGCGCTTAATAATTAATTCGGGTCTCATGAGAGTTAATAGAACCATTTTGATTTGTAATTCGTGATTGGTGGATTTTCATTTGAAGCAAGGAATCAACGATGTTTTTACATCGTTTTTACATATCTGCATTTAAGTTTTCAATTGTGTGTTACATCCGTAAATCTGCCAACCCCCCCTATGTTATAGTGTTGTGTTTGAATCTGGAAATTGAAGCTTTGAACAAGAACATTGGTCGTTGGGAGATGACTTGGCTCAACTTTCATATACTGCATTTTATCTGTTTTAATTTGGTGGGGTACGACCTCTGTCACTAGCCAAGCCTCATTACAAGCCTATGAAAGACCTTTCAATCTTACCAATGATGTGAATTTTATAACTAAGATGATGAGCAAAAGTTGATGAAGTGGTTTTATAACATGTTGAGTATGCATATTTTTTATTACTATACACATTTGTGCTAAGTGAAACACTTAATTGGTGTGAGTTATATCAATAGCTTGGTTCTTAATTCTTATATTGATTAAGGATTGAAGTGGATACATGCAAATCATACTACTCTATATTGAACTTTTAACAACAAAGAAAATTCTTCAATATGGCAAAATTAGGAATGAAAGTCAGTTTCTCTTCAAATGTTTATAAGTTTAAGGTATTTTAATAATTGACATTATCATGTTTTAATTTTATTTATTTTTATGTTTAATTGTTTTTTTTTTGGATTTCATTTGGTATTTTAGGTTTTATTTACTAAAAGTGGAAAAGATAAATGTTTGGGTTATATTTTGCAAATAATTGAAAATCTCAAATATTTGGGAAGATTATCAATAAAATAAGTTGAATATTGACTAGTCAAAGATTATCAACAACATCAATTATCCACAAAGTTAATTAGTCAAGTTCAAGTCATAGAAGAATTGAAAATAATTAGAAGATATGGAGTTCCAAAAGAGGAAAAAGATAAATCTAGTAGCGAATTCCACTAGAAGATTAAGTACAAAGTTGCGGGCCCAAATCATATTCGAGCCATTCACCGAGCAAAGAACATCTTGCCCAACGAATCATGTTATTTTTGCCCAACGACTGGCCAACTCCACAAAATCTATAAATTGAGGGCATAACAGATGTCAAAGACACACATGGAGAGAAATAAACTTGAAGGTAAAAGGACATTCTGAAGGCTGGAGGTATTCCATTTCAACATTAATCTTCTATTAAGCATATCTAGGAGTAGGTAACTCCGTCATTCATGGGGGTTAGGTGTAATGTATTATTAATTTTCTGTGAATTCCTTTAATCAATATAATTAATTTCCATCACTCTTGTGTTCTATTCTTGCTTTAACTCCAAGATAATTATTGATTGCATATTTGTGGGTATCTTATCATCAAACACAATATTAGAACTTAGACTAGATAGACAACTAATTGATTGTGCATCTAGACATAGAGTGCATATTTGGTCATTCATAACATCATAATTTTTATCATTAATGCAAATTCTTAATAAGGAAAGTCTAAGACATTATAGTTCTTATTAAAGTTTAGACTTATCGCTAAGACATTAGGGCTTGTTACATAAGGTGTGAATGCTAGAGTTGGAATTAGAAGAATATTGTTTGGCTTTTTTGCTTTGAATTGGATCATGAAATCCATTCCTAGTGAAACTTTTATCTGATATTTTTCTCAATCAAGTTCTTTGTTTTCATTGTGCCAATTCCTCAATTCCTTTTAGTCTTTACAATTTAACTTTGAATTTATTTTGTTTTTCTTATCTCATCCTATAATGTTTTGTTATTCTCACCCTTTATCAATAACTAACCAATTAATATAATCTACATTAGTCCCTGTGGGATATGAGACCTAGACTTGTCCAATGTATTAGTTGTACGATTTGGTACACTTGCCAAAACACGTAACAAAGATCCCTAACACACTCCCACTAACATCGAGACATATACATATTGTAAGATTAGACATTAAAGGATGACTAGGATACAATAGATCTAATAAACAACAAATTTCATTAGGATATGTTTCCCTTACTATGACACCATTTTAAAAAGTAAACTTTAAGTGTGTTAAAACTAAAAAGCGAATGCAAGAGATGAGGAATGCATAAAAAAATGTTTTAACTAATGCACTCACATCATAATAGTTACATTGTTTGAAATAAAAAGTAGTTTTACTTGTATAACTTTAAAATTGACTAGAGTAACTACACATAACCCATAAATTGTTTAAATTACTTTTTTAGCACCCCTTATTCATAAACGTTTACAAACAAAAATGAACTACATACAACGACTTCCTCAACTTCGTAAATCTTTCAATCTTCAAAGCCTTAGCCATAATATCAGTCAATTCCACTTTTGTTATGCAATGCTTTAGTTTTATCCAACCCTTACTGACTTGATCCCTAAGGAAATGAAAAATCTATGGTTTGGAGGCACTAAGAGTTTCTATATGCTTGGTTCCACTATGAGGCACTACATTCCTTGAAAAATCTATGGCTAATTTACTATCCACCAATAATTCTACAATATTATCAGCATATACCTTCAATTCATTAAGCAATGAGCACAATAATATTGCTTGGTAGGCTATTGAACATGCTGCAAGATATTATGATTCACATGTTGATAGTGCCTCAACTGTTTGCTTCTTTGAGCTGCAACATATAGAGGACCCAGACAGTAAAAATATTTCCCATAGTATTTTTCCTATCAATCAAGTGAACACTATTAACATGTGAAGCCAAGGCGGTGTGTATCATGAAGATTTGATGAATGTTTGATGAAGCTTTGTTGAAGCACTTGGAGCCAATACCTTGGAATAATGCCTACATTGATGAAGTTAAGGAGATTTGATGGGATTCATGTTGATCAAGTCTTGAACGCGTGCCCTCCACATGGATTAATCATTAGGAGAGAGTATTTTATGTTTGTAATTCACATGGTAGACCTTGTAGCATTAATTTGATGTAATTGGTCTTTGTTGTGTTTTTTAATCTATTGAAATTTTTTTCAACAGGTTAAAATGTGTCTTTTAATATGTTGAATGGTTTTTCAACACGTTAAAAGGTTGGCTACAGTAGTCTTAAACTGTGACTTATTCAATTAGTTGATTTATTTTTTAATCGACTGATTTCACTTAAGTCAAGTGAAATCAACCGATTGATTTGGAATAGTGCAAAGTTGTGCTCCAATATTTTCTCTAACCCTTCTCTCTTGCATAATCATTTAAAGTTTAAAGAACTTGAATCTAAACCATCTTTTTCATGTTCTTGAGTGTTTTTGTTGCATCTACAGCATTGAACATGTTTGCATAATCAATTAGAACTTGTCTTGATCATTCTTGTGCATTGTTCTTGGTTCAAATCTCGAATCTGCATTTCTGCATTTTTCCCAGTATTTCAGTCAACTATTTTTTTGTTTCAATCGATTGATTATACCAATACAAAATCTGTTTAGTAAAGACAATCAATTAACTCTATTTCTTACCGATTGAAAGTATATTATCTAGTGATTTTTGCATCCTAACTTTGTGATCTAATTGATTCAATAAAAGAAGGTTTTTAGGTTTTAAATTTTTAACTAGCCAATTCAAGACCCCTTTCTTGGCATTTCAACCATTTCAAAACTAGCAATTGGTATCAAAGCTAGGTACTTGAAATTTACTCAAGTAAGGTCCTAAATTTGTTTTTGAATTACTTGAAATGGCTGAAAACAAGTTACCCTTTGCTGAAGGTGCCTCAATTCATAGATCCTCTATGTTTAGTGGCATTAATTACCAATTTTGGAAAATTAGGATGAAAATCTTTTTTGAATCAATAGATCAAAGGATATGTGATGCAATCATAAATGAACCATATACCCCTAAGCATACTATTGCAAATGTGTAGGTTGATAAGCCTTGGACTCAATGGACTGAGGAAGAAAGGAGGAGAGCCCAATATGATTGCAATGCTAAGAATATCCTCACGTCATCTCTCAACATGGATAAGGTTTTTTGTGTTTCATAATGCAAGAGTGCCAAGGAAATATGGGAGGTTCTTGAAGTGACTCATGAAGGAACCAATGATGTTAAGAGAGCAAGGAAGCATGCCTTGATTCAAGAGTATGAGCTATTCAAGATGCAACAAGGAGAATCTATAGCAGATGTACAAAAAATATTCACTCACATAGTCAACCATCTCATGGGTTTGGGTAAGGAATTTGACATAGAAGAGTTAAGTATCAAGGTGTTGAAGTATCTTGATAGATCTTGGCAACCAAAAGTCACGGCTATATCATAAACAAGAGACTTATCTACATTGACTACAACTGTATTGTTTGGCAAGCTTAGATAGCATGAGATTGAGATGCAAAGGCTAAATGAGCTGGAGTCAAGTGAGAAAAAGGTAAGGAACATAGCCTTGGAGACTAGCACTAAGAAGGATGAGGAACCCGAGGATGAGGTGGCTGAATCAAGTGAAAGTGAGAACTTGAATATCCTTGTCAAAAGGTTTGGTAAGTATCTCAAAAAGAAAGGTAGCAAAGGTAATCCCAAGAGGTATACTTCCAAACAGAATGAATCAAACTCTTCTAATTTTACTTGTTATATCTGTGGAAAACAAGGACATATCAAAATGGAATGTCTAAATGCTAACAAAGAAAAGGAGAAGAGTGTTGATAGGAAAAAAGAGAAGAAGCCAAAGAAGAGACGTGCATACATTGAATAGGAGGACAATGATGATTCAACAACAAGTAGTTCTTCATAAGATGAGAATGAATAAGCCATGGCTAGTTATGAGTCATCCTCCTCAAGTCAAGTAAGTTCTCTATACAAAAATGACTATAATCAATTGTTGCATGATTTTGAAGAGTTGCATTATGAAGCAAACAAGATTTCTGCATTAAACAATCGATTGAAAGGCTTAAATAACTGGCTGGAAAATAGAGTCAGTCAACTATAAAAAGAAATAACTAATTTAAAAATTGATTTCGAACATTTGGAAATGATTTACAGTAATTCAGTCGATTGTTTTAGAAATCAATCGGCTGAAAAACACTGTGAAAATTGCACAGTTTTGAAAAATTAAGTGAAATACCTTTTAAAGACCTATGATAAGTTCACAAGAGGGGAAGCAAACTTAGAGGTTGTTCTTGGTTCTCAAAACTGTGTCTTTGGCAAGGCAGGACTTGGTTACAATCCTACTTTCCAAAAGAAACCAAGAAGTTTTGTAGTTTCTTTTCAAAAAGTAACCCAAATGGTATGTCATTCATTTCCTGCAACTATTGTATGCAAAAAGGTCATGTCATTAAGAATTGTCATGCTAGAAAATACGATGTTCCTAAAGGGGTCATGAAATGGATCCCAAAAGGATCTAGAAAGGTATAACCATGATGGATTCAACCTATCAAAGGGTACCAAGTAATCCAAATTTGTTTTGCAGGTCATAAAAGGTGATAAGAAAGATTTGTGGTACCTTGATAGTGGTTGTTCGAGACATATGACAGGAGATAAAACCAAGTTTGCAAAGTTGGAGTTGAAGGAGGAAGGGTTTGTAACCTATGGAGACAACAAAAAAGGAAGAATTCTAGGAAATGGAGTCATAGGCAATGGATACTCTTTCAACATCAAGAATGTGCTGCTGGTAGAAGGGCTGAAACACAATTTGATAAGTATAAGTCAACTATTTGACAAAGGCTTTAAAGTCATGCTTGAACCAAATAATTGTTTTATATAAGATGCATGTGGTAGTATTGTTTTGATAGGAAAAAGAGTCAACAATATATATCTACTTGATCTGCATCATGCATCATTTAGCATCCATTATTTTCTTACAAAAGAGGATGACACTTGGCTATAGCATAAGACACTTTGTCATATACACATGTAGCATTTCAATCGGATGAATAGAAAATAGTTGGTTGAAGGACTACCAAAACTCAAATTTGAGAAGGATAGAGTGTGTGAAGCATGTCAAAAAGGAAAACAGACCAAGGTCTCTTTTAAACCCAAAATGTTGTTTCAACTAAAAGACCTTTAGAGATGCTTCACATGGATCTATTTGGTCATAGTTGATGATTTCTCTAGGTACACATGGACTTTGTTCTTTGCTACCAAAAATGACATTTCTCATGCTTTTAAAAGACTTGCCAAGATGTTTGAAAAAGAAAAGAGTTTTAAAATAGTGTCTATTCGTAGTGATCATGGTGGGAATTTCAAAATGAAAGGTTTGAACACTTTTGTGAAAAGCAAGGCATTAAGCATAATTTTTCTGCATCAAGAACCCCACAACAAAATTGTGTTGTTGAAAGGAAAAATAGGTCACTTGAGGAACTATCTACAACTATGTTAAATGAAAATTCACTACCTAAGTATTTTTGGACTGATGCAATCAACATTGCTTGCTATGTATTGAATAGAGTGTTGATCAGGCCAATTTTGATGAAAACACCCTATGAGCTTTTCAAATGGAGGAGGCCTGTTTTAAGTCACCTAAAAGTATTTGGATGTAAGTGTTTCATCTTAAATAGTGGCAAAGAAAGTCTTGGCAAATTTGATGCAAAAGCGGATGAAGGTGTTTTTCTAGACTATACTATACAAAGTCATGCATATAGAGTCTATAATAAGAGATTAATGACTATTGAAGAGTCCATGCATGTTGTATTTGATGAAACTAACCCAAAGTTGCAAGATCAAGTGCCAAAGAATGCAGATGAAAAAGATCTACTACAGGAACAAATTTCTGCTGTAGAAAAGCCCTCTACTACAGGAAATCAATCGGCTAAAAAGGAAAAGCAGCCAATTGAAAAAGCTGCAAACATCAACTTGCATAAGGATTGGATTCAGCCTAGAGGTTTATCAAAGGACAACATCATAGGTGATATAAAAAAGGGAGTATCTACTAGACGTAGAATTGTATTTTGTGAACATGTTGTTTTTGTATCTCATATTGAACCTAAAAATGTGAATGATGCTTTGAATGATAGTAATTGGATTGTTGTTATGCAAGATGAACTCAATCAATTCACAAGAAATGATGTGTGGTTTCTAGTACCTAAAACTGATAACATGAATATAATTGGAACTAAATGGGTTTTTAGAAACACAATGGATGAAGATGGTAATATTGTAAGCAACAAAGCTAGACTAGTTGCTAAAGGGTATAATCAAGAAGAAGATATTAACTTTGATGAAACATATGCACTTGTAGCTAGGCTAGAAGCTGTAAGATTACTCTTAGCATATGCTTGTATATGTAACTTTAAATTTCATCAAATGGATGTGAAAAGTACATTTGATAACGCTGTCGTTGATGCGATCAAATTAATACTACTTATCTATAACAACTTCAGTATTGTTAAGAAAGTAGTCAACAAAATAGTAAGGGTAAAGTAACCCAAAGTCGTCTCCCAACGAACA
>Ga0214542_1008871_pt1 | contig 16166 bp, 8 predicted proteins | sample CNSS1metaG_FD_160096 | JGI IMG/M metagenome (GOLD analysis project Ga0214542, IMG submission 160096) | Root nodule microbial communities from cowpea collected in UCLA plant growth center, Los Angeles, California, USA - CNSS1 | ecosystem: Host-associated > Plants > Roots > Nodule | place: USA... | reverse complement strand
CCGACGACTTCGCCTTCAATTCCTGGATACCTTACTGCTCGGTTGCACACCATGTCCCCAAAAACAGAATGCCCGAGGCTTTCTCTCTTTTGCGGGAACTTAAACTGCCGGTTTCTGGTTACGCTACGGACATCGCGCTCGTGCAGTTCTCTCCGGTTCGTGAACTCTTCTCCTCTGTGCTCGGTAATAATGTAGAATCCTGACCTAAGGTTATGCCTAAGTACACCGCAGTTGCTAGTTTTTTTTTTTATTTGTTTGTTAATGTTAAGTTAGTGATATTGTATTAGATTATTAACTGCGTTTGATTGTTTCGAACTGAGAATGGCTTGGGAGGGTTTTGGTTCCTCCTGAAATTCTCTTGCTGTAATGATTTATGGTGTTAGGTAACACCAAATTCGATAGATGAACTTTGTGAATTTATCTCTGCTATTTGCTCCCTTGTTGATTTGGTTTTGGTGAGTTTTAATTTTTCTTTCTCTGAGGAATAGTTTGATATGGAAATTAATGTTGATGGTGAGTTTCAAATGGATTGGTAATGTGTCTGAGGTGGAATGCTGAATTGTTAGAAATGTGGTGGAAGACTTTGGGAACTTGGTAGAGATTATTGTAGGGCTGAGACGCTGTGAAATAAAGGTTGAGGTACATGTGAAATGTAGTATGAGGATTTACTCTTGAGAATTTTGAATATGCTCTGAATAGAGGTTTTAAATTGTGATCATGGTTGCAGTTTTGTTGTAATGTTTGACATTTCGGAAAATGACGGACAGGTTCAGCCACAGTTATGGTGTTGTCGTGTGCTGAATGTGTTTATTTTTATCTTAGTATTAATTTGATGGATGGAACATGGTGGTGTTTTTCTCTTGGTTGCTCCCTTGTTTATAGGGTTAGTTTGACTAGATTCTTCATTCTTTTGTGTCTGCAAAATGCCTTATGCGATTGATCTGTTTGGTATAGTTTGATTAGTTGGGTCGGGTAAAAAAACTGAAATTGGATGGAAGTAGTTGCTAGGCCTGAGTGATACCATTTTATAGTTTTTGATCCTTTTTGACGTATGTGGTCTGTTCTGTATGATGATCTATACTATATATATTAATTGATGCATGTTTCCCGCCGGATATGAATTCGTGGCCAATGTTACTTGAATACATGAATTCACTATAATTCAATTAGTTAACGTAATTTACTTGGACACCTTACAAGCTTTTTTTGAAGGAATTTTTGGCTTTTATGCTCAACCAACTGTTGTAAAGTAGATCATGTTTATCTTAGTTCACTAACATTAGTCTTCAATAAGGATGAATATTTCTTGTGCAGTTAGATATACCATTTGGTTTGTTTTTTTGTTTATCTTTTGGGCAAATGAGAAACAAGCTGAGTAAAATCTTCATGGATTCCTATAGTAAATTAGCGGATAAACTAAGCTCTAGTTTAGTGTTTTATTTGTTTATGTGAGTCCTATTAATTTTCAAATGAGGATTCATTAAAGTCCGACCTTCATTAATGCTTTGTTTGGATTAAAAATGTGAGTGGAAAGGATGAGAAACGAGGAGGGAGAAAGGAGGAACCAAGGTTTTTGGATTAAGGGTTGTAAATGAATTTGAGTAAAAAATTTATATTATGTGATTGGTGTGATTGAAAGAAAAAAAAAATTTAGTTTGTATTTTAATTTTAATAATATTATATAAGTTATTTATTTTATTACAATAAATACAAAACGTAAATATTAATAAAAAAATACTAAAATATAATAGTTTAATTTTAATATAATAGCTATTCCCATAAACGAACGCAAATCTGACCGCCATTGATGCTCAACTATTTTGAAACTCTTTAGCTACCGAGTGTAAATATAAAATCAACCAATTGAAGATCAAGAAATCACTGCAATAAGCCAATAGTAAGTGCCTATCATCCTAGAGCCTCACAACACCAAACAGAATAGACACATTAATCTCAATTTACAGACAAAACCTCTGAATTATACCATTTTGCCTAACTTCATCCACAAAACAAAGGAGATCGATTCCATTTATATCAATTCTCCCAAATTAAGATGTTGTACTTCATTATCAACAAGCTAGTTTAACAATAATTAATTGCAACAAAACAATTTTAAATCGAACCAAGTACTCTACTCCAACGACTATCCTTTACAGTAAACCATCAAATAAAGAAATACATAGCTCTGTATTCTTGTGAAAAGTATACACAATCAAATGCCTAAAGAAACAGAACTCAAATTTTTATGCCTTAAACCTTTTCATAAAAAAATATAAAAAAAAATTGAGTTGAACTTCTCCGCATTCAAATCAATTTATGAACTTAATTATAAAATTATTTTAGCTCATGCAGAAGAAAAACACAATTCATTACTTACTTATTTCCTTATTATCCTATAATTGTTTGGGAGGAGTTTATCCAATCAGAACATGAGAAAAATCATAGAATAAACGTCTTTTAGTGAGAGCATGTTCATTGCATAAATCATACTCAGGATTATTAGGATCACGATTTTAAAACCTGAACTTATAAGACCTCTCCATTAGAGTTTGCTAACATGACATAAAATAATACAACATATAAGACCTTGGATTATAAAAAAAATAATATATATATATATATATATATATATATATATATATATTTATCTCTTGCTCATGTTTGAATAATTTTTATTAATCTGTAATCTTTTGCTCTGTGAACAAGTTTTTGGACAAATGTTAACTTTTAATTTTTGTCCTAGCATTATGTGGTGCCTTTACTTTTTTCTTTGTATATTTGGATGACTACTTTAAACCTCTTACTCTTTAAGTTTTAAATATCGTACTCTTTAAGTATTATAAAATATGCAATATTTTATTTAATTAAATTTATCTATTAAATTGGATGTTAGGAGACTTCGAAATATAGAATGAAGCATTCTTAAATGAAAAATAAAAAATAAAAATAGGTATCTATAACTTAATTGTTATTATTACTTTAATCACCTGTACGTGTGTTAAATTATCACTCAAAAAGTCTCATAGTTTTTGTAATTTTGACGAAATTAAGTGACAAATTGCAACTTCACCTACTGATCTTGGATTAATTACTCATTTTATTTGTATAATTGAACAAATTCTCTCTCTTAGTTTATCATGTTAATTTTAATGCCTTTTAATTCTTAGAAATTTAAACCGTAGAAGCTAAAAAACATTAAAAACATTGACCAAACATAAACTAAAGAAAATGATATTTGAGTACAGAAAGTAAAAAGAAAAGATTATATAATTATAAAACTAAATGAATAATTAAAGTTTAAATTTTATTTTTTCCAAGAATTACAAGAACAACCTCCTAACTATTTCCTATTTCCAGCCCCAACTCGAATCACACTAATTAAAGCAACTCAACAATTTTAGAATCTCTCTCTTGTCTATCATCTCCTCCGCAGGCAAACTTCAAAGTATTGTCGTGTGTTAGGAATAAAGTAAATCATAAGCTAAGTTAAACCTATAAAATTCAGCTAAGAACACGTTTATACGAGTTTTAGCATATGAGCTTCAATTAGAGAAAAACAATAAAACCAGCAAAAAATTTAGAAAAAAATTATATGAAAAAATTTATACACACAAAGTAAAGCATCAGGTTATTCTAGTATAATGGAGAAACTTGTTTCACCCAGAAACTACAAACTAGTGTTAAAGAAAAGAGTTCAGGAATCTACATTGTTGCTGAGCACAAAGGAGAAGAGTTCACGAACCGGAGAGAACTGCACGAGTGCGATTTCCGTAGCGTAACCGGAAACCGGCAGTTTGAGTTCCCGCAAAAGAGAGAAAGCCTCGGGCATTCTGTTTTTGGGGACATGGTGTGCAACCGAGCAGTAAGGTATCCAGGAATTGAAGGCGAAGTCGTCGGAGATCTCAATACCTTCTTTTCTGATGGCGTCGCAGAGGTGGGACTGGAATTGGAGGAGGGAGAGGGAGGGCGTGGGCGCCAGGAAGAGGAGGTTGTCGGCGTGGTTGGGGAAGGTGCCGACGGAGGAGAAGGAGAGAAAGAGAGGATCGTGCTTGGATGCGAAGGTTCTGAGAAGCGATTCGAGCTTGGAAGGTTCTAGAAAGGGGGCGGAGAAGAGCGTTATGTGAGGGCGCGACTCCATCTCGATGAGGTGAGTGGTGATTTGTCGGCGCGCGAGAATGTTCCACGCCTTCAGCACCTGATTCTCCAACGCCGGATCCAAGTACAGTTCGATCGCGAACCCTTCCGACATTGAAACGCTCTTCGATTCCGATTAACCTAACTCCGATCTCTCTCTCTCAAACTCACGCAGATCCCAGATTTCACCACAGATTGCAAATCCAATAAGAAAGAAGAAGAAGATAAGAAGAAAGAGGAATGGGATTTTTCTTTCTGACTCTTCACACCCTTCCACAGGTACTCAGATTTTTCTTATTCAATTATTTGTAGTGTTACTTGTTTTGCATTTTACACACACACAAAAAATTAAATATACATGCATAATATTAATATTTTTTTATAAATAGTGGATTAAATAAAAAAAATTATTTGCTAATATAAACTATTATGTAATTCTTTTTGAGTTTGGAATTATTGGGAATTTAAATGTAAGTCAAATTTTTACATTACAAATGAAAAAGTTTTTTCGTTCACGATTTGTGATGAACTTTTTTTTAATCGGTAAATTCGGTTGTTAAATTGTATTTTTAATTAGTTAAAACCTAGTAAAAAATTATAATCTCTTAATATTAATGTTCGATAATTAGTATATTTGATTTAATGTAATTATAATTATAATTTTATTTTTCATTGCTATGAATTTAATAATGTTCTTTTTGTGTTCTAAATTAAGGCTTAGATATTTTTTAATTTTAATTATATAGGATGGGTTTTCATGGATATAAATTTAACATACTTCCATGAATTAATTAAAAAAATTTCAATAATATTGTTCCATTTTTTGACGGGAACAAGACACATGTCTCTCATGCTTTGCAGATATGAGTTATGTTTACGATTAATGAAGGTATTTATTAGCATTCAATTATATGTCCAAGAATTAAAAGAAATTCATAAATGAAAATTATTTATACATTAAAATGTAATTAATAATATATATATATATATATATATATATATATATATATATTACATAAATACAGACGCTATTACGTCTGTGTGTATGATTTTGTAAAGATGCATTATATTATAGGTAATAATATTGTGATGTTAATAAGTTAATATATAAACTAAAATAATATTTATTAAAAATAGAATGAAATATATTAGAACAGATGATAGAATAATCATTGATAAATAAAGAAAAAAGGAAAGAATGAGAGATAGTCGATTTTAGAAAAAACCTGTAAAAATAACGGTCAATTTTTAAAAATTTGATAAATTATTATATTTAAAGGATAAAATTGATATTTTAAAATGTGGACACAAAAAGAGGAATCCTCTTTATATATTGTTATATATATATATATATATATATATATATATATATATATATATATATATATATTCAATTTGAATATTAAGAAAGTCGCTAATGAAATGTGGAGAAAAGTTTGTTGATAGTTTCTTTTATACAAATTATAGTAACAAATTCTAAAATAATATTTTGTTCAATTAATAAATTATTAAGTTTAATAAAGTTTATTTTCTAAGTTTGTTTAATTAAAAGATACATGAGACTATAAATAAAATTCATAGGTCATTCAATTTCTAAGAACATTCTAAAATTCAAGGGCAGATTTTAGTTTGGCTATATGGTGTCATGACCCTTCCAAAAGTTTTAAATTTTTCTAAAAGTATATCTCCAAAATTTTTAACTTTTGATGGAAATTAAATTAGATAGTTTTTTTTATAAAGTATAATATTAAATTTAAATGAATAATAAAATATAAAATTAAATATAATAAAGAATAAAAAAAATATTAGATATTTTTAATGTCTTCTAAGTTTCTCACATATTCTATATATCTTTCATTTTAAAATATTTTTTTTTTATTTTTTAAAATAATAAGTTAAACACAAATTCATTCTTTCTGCTCTCATCTTTTATATGTTCTCTTTTATTCTTAAGATAAAAAAGATAAATATCTTTTATCCCTTGATAGTAAAATATTAGTTTAATAGTTAATATATTTTTTTTCTCATAAGTTTTTTGTATATTTATTTTTTTTACAAGTATAGAAGAAAAAGTTATATATTATATATTTTTTACAACTATTTTTTAGTTATGACTTGATTATCACATATATTTATTTTAGTAATTATGTCTCTATTTTTTATTAAATTTTGATAAATTACTTTTAGTCTTAAATTTTTTTTAAATAGGTATATTGATGAAAAATAAAATAATAAATTCATTTTTTTTAAGTAATAAAAGGGAAGATATCCATGCAAATGAAAACAAAATAGATGACTTCTTTACATACTTTCAAGCATAATATTAAGGATCCAATTGTTGAATTAGACCAACCATTTCTTTAAATTCGAATAGTGATAGATGATGAGTTTCATATTAAGTCTTTTGAACTTATACCAGGAAAAATGTTCTCAAGTATAAGAGTATCTAATGAGTGAAAGAGATGAAATTAGAAAAATTTATTTAAAATGGGTTCTATATTAAATACATCTTCAAAACTATGATTTTTCTAAGGAAAAACATTCAAGAAAATTTCAATATTAGATTATATATACTTTTGTTATATTAGTGACGATGACTAAATATATAAATTTTGAGTATATTATTCTGATCCTTTCAAACTTTCTGGTCAAAATCTGTCACTGATTCAATCATAATGAATAACTTCATTTTTGTTTTCATAATGTTTTTCTTATTACATGGTACTACTAGAATATTTGATTATTGGAAGATTGCACAAACTTGACCACCCAAATTCTATTATGAAAATCCCTGTTATGAAAAATTATTAAAGTTCACTATACAAGGTCTGTGACTATCCAACAATTTCTTCCCATGGCCATTTAATTGTAAATATAATAAACTACTTCCGAATTCTTAAGTAAAGTTTCCACATAAAATTATGAATATAATATTATTTTGATATGATATTGAAAAGGAGATACATTTTATTTTCCGTGGTGTGTGAGTACAATATAAATTATATCATCTCAATCGTAATTAAAAAAATTAATTAAAAAAATTAATCGCAAATTGTGATTGAAATAGCCATCGAATAGTGATAATCGCAAATTAGTGACTAAAATAACTATCAAATTAGTATACGATGATATTTATTTGTATAGTGATCAAATTAAGAACTAAATTTTTGGTCGCTAAATATAATGCTTCAACCACCAAATCAACTAATAATCTAGATGTCCGCTAAAAATAAACGTAACATGTTCGACTAGTGGAAATTTCTAATAACTAAATAACTAAAAGTTTTATGTTTCACCCCTCCGATTCTAATTCTAAAGATCTCAAATCTTCTAATAATCTAGATGCTAGCTAAATCAAGGTAACATATTTAACTAGTTGGAACTTCAATATACATTAAACATGATTTAAATATGTAGTATTATGTTAATATATGATTTATTTATGTTAATATATGGTTAAATTTTAAAGTCAGAGTAACAAGAATAAAATGTCTTGATCAGGAGGAAGAGGAAAACGAAGAAGAGAAGAAGGCCTAAGGAGCACATGGCAATCTCAAAGTTAAGGATTAGGATGTAGTGAGATTTTCTTTAAGATTAAAAGAAGTACTCTACTCACGAAACTCATGAATGTATATTGTGACAGACAATTGAAGTAAGAAAATTGATGCGTTGAAAAAGTGACGTTAGTTTAGATTTTATGATTAAACTATTTAGATGCATATAAAGAATAATAAATATCCAACAAAATATATTGCTAATTAAAAAATAAGTTCATTTAAAATATAATTATTACTCTTACAATCTTTTTACTGTTTTTTAGTATTTTCACATTAGCTATTAATTGATGTAATATGTTGTACAGGTCATGGAAATCAAACTCTGTCTGAAGATTTAGAGCACCTGTTTCCTTTTTTTTTTTCAAAATACTTTTAATTTTTGTATGAAAATCTTTGACACTTTTTATTTTTTTTATTTCTTTTAGACAAATTAATACTCCCCATAGATAAACATAAATACAATCGTTTAATATTTCTTACTAACAATAAGTTTAAGAAAAATCACTTTGGCGATTCCTTAATTCAAATAGTTCATTTAAAATGTTTAACTTTTGTATAAAAGAATATAAACAACTAAGATTTGAATATTGGTGCCCCAAGTCCAATGAAAAAATGACAATAAAATAAATAATAATAATAATTCCAAAATGAAATACAATTTACATTACAAAAATAATGACTTTCATGTGAATTTGAAAAAAATAATGATATTTTGACTTTGATCCACTTTTAATTTACCACTTCAATTACTTTTAGATCATCACACATTATAGAATGATGGGAAAATAAATAATTGAAGCATGATGGGAATGGTAAATTAACAGTAGTATAAAAAAACTCAAATTTCTAAATTTCTAAAATTGCATTTTTTTTTTACAAAATGGGAACTATAACTCTTTTGTTACTTTTGTCAATCACATTTTGAGTTAAAAAAATAAAGTAATAATATTTTTGTGTATGTTCTTCGAATGTGGTATAAAATTGTAAATTAGACACGCAAAATAATTCCATTTAAAAAATATAAAACCTAGTTAACTAACCAAAAAAATCGACAAGTATTTTATTATTTTAAGCAAATTTCAATAAGCTTTGATAGGCTAGAATTTAAAAAAAGAAATAAATAAACATACTTTACAATGACACAACTACGCGTACACACATAAACTCAAATACATTGAACTAAGACTGAATACACATAGGTCGAAATAAGTGCCAGACAAGATACACACATATTAATTCGAACTTAACAAAAGATAGATCTAAATAGAACACATAAATATCGAAATTGCATCAATGAGGAACACGAAGGTAAAGAGGAACATGATTGGGTGAGTTTGGGAGTGAATCCCAAACGGAGAAAGCACTAGAAGAGTTCAGCCATTTGTGTGTCATTTCAGGATAGTGACGATCAATCACATCTTTCAAACTCTCAGTTGTGTTCACCCATTCAAGTCCCTTTTTAGTGTATGTTTCTTCATTATAGTTGCTTGTGAAGAACCTATCAGCTTCTAGCCTCCTGCAAATCGACAAAAAAGTTTCACTCATTGTTGTTATAATCAATTTTTCTTGAAGAAACATTTTACAACAGACATATTAGTATTTCGATTTTATTCTTTTTACCTGCTTGCCATAAGGAGGAATATTACAAAAGCTGTCTCACTGATTGCAAAACCCTTTATTTTCTTCTCTGCCATGAGACCTACAAGTAGATCAAGTTCTTCAACATCATCTCCATATACCTCTTCCAATACTTCAATTGCTTCCTTGTCATCAGTTAGATCTTCCCACTTTGTGATAGGTATCAATAGTAATGCCCTCCTAAACTGGTTGTATCTAGGCACATTCCTTTCTCTATCCCTGTAAACTGCATCATAATTTTAGGGTTAATAACTAAATATAGTATATATATATATCTTAAGATTAAAACTATACATAAACTTTTATATATATCTTACTTTCAAGAGCAGCTAGGTCCACAAGTTCAGACCTTTCTGTACCATCCACGTTCTGTGGTACAAGATCTCTAAGCCATTCTGGATAATTCCAAAGCTCTAATGCCCCACAAGCTTGGTGACCCATTGACACAAGCTGTATTGCAACTCCTATTTCTGATAATGTCTTCTCTCCTGGTAGTCCAATCAAGTTTTTCATAGGGATTCTATGATACCAAATGGAGAAAGTTTGTCATTAAACATTTATTATTGAGATATTAAAATGCCTAAAATTTTGAGATAATCTAACTTTATAGCTATTAAACACACCCTAAACGGAAAGAGAAATGATTAATCTAAAAAATAAGAACAATTCTGAAAAACAATATAAGTTACTGAAGAATTCAATATCAATTTAAGTGGTGTAAATTAGTTTAAGAATTCTTATTATTATAAATAGAAACAGATAATATTTTGGGGAAAAGAAAGGTCTGGGTATGATTTTATTATCTTACTCTTTGATTACTGGTGGAGATTTGTTTGGCCCTGGAGTTGCAGATATGTCTCTCAGTTGCAGGTTATCAGGCAGGAGTGAGTGCATTCTATAGACACTCACAAATTCTTCTGTCAAAGAGTATTTGACACCATGATTTTCTGGCTTCTTCATACCAACAAAACCTCCCAGGATGGACCCACCAACATGTCCAAATGTATCCTTAAACTTCTTCCCCAACAACCCATACCTCAAAAATAAACAATAATTTCAAAAAAATTAGAAATAAATTACACTTCATTTATAAATTAAAAAAAACAGCTTAAAGTATTATTTCAGTAGATAAACTGTGTGAGAAATTGTGTGGTGTTGAGAGGCTTACCAATTGATACGCATCCCTGCGAGTAGAGTATCGGTTTTAAGAAGCTCCACAGTCCAATCAATGGTGTGAATCTTTGCGATCACAGCTGAAGTCACCAATCTTGCATGGCGATAAAGTTCTTCATCATTCAGATCAGGGTAATATTTCTGAAAGAGTGCAATAAGTTAGCATCTTCTTTTCAGTAATGAGTTTTGTTTTTAAAGTTTAAAATAAGATTGGTCATTCTTTTATCCATGATGAAATTTGTGATTATTATACCTTGAGAGAATCACAAACTGCATTGTGTTCTTGAATGAAAAGGGACTGCAGAGTTGAAACACCAGCCCAACTGTTGCGGACGTCACCTGCAACTGCTGTTCCATTTTCGTTATGCACAAGGTTTCCATCCTTTGATATCTTTACCTTTCCATCTTTGAAAGTCCTCACTTTCTGTAAAACTTCTCCATTGCTTCCATACACAACACTTGCATCCCTATTGCACCAACGAAATCCACACTTAATGGAAATGTCTTTTTTTTTCTTTATTTAGCAACTCATTGTGTTGATAAACTTAAAAAGTACACTTGAATCACAATATAGCCATCACTGTCAAAACCATAATATATAGGTGAGATCTGATCCGCATTTTAAAAACTGATTTTTCTGAAATTAAGCTAGTCATAAGAAGTATGAATGATAAACTTATCAACATTAACTTTTAACTTTTTCTCAGGCAAAGTGTAGCAGAAATCTAACCACCAAGGTGTTCGAATGTTTAATGATCCGGATTTGATCTCATAGAATCCAGTGGGAACAGTAGGAATTTCCTTAGTCTTGAAGAATTTGAAAGATTTTAGAGGGCATTGGCTTGAAACTTCTTTTGGTGCAGTGAGTTCAATCTACATATATGTATCACAATTCCGTGAACAGATTAAATATCTTCTTCTGTATATCTCAACAAAAAAGCTCATTATGTGCAGTTATCACACAAATATATTTTTTAATGGACAAATATAAATTGTTTTATATTTGACATTTAAAAGTAATATTGAAATAAGTTTTAGAAATTGGTTACAGGGTCATAGATTTAGGACCTGTTTGGTATCCTCAAGATGATCGATCCAATCGTGAATCATAAACTGAATCCAAGAAGCTGCAATCACATTGAATTGCTTCCCTGTGTCCTTGTATTTCCTCCTGGCTAGTAGTTTTGTGGCTACCACCGTTGGATCAGGCTTCAATAGCTGCACACACACAAAACTATGCCTTCAACATCACAGGAACAAAGTTATGTAAGAACTCAACAAACTAACACTCATAAAATGAAACAAATGAAACTACAAGTTCACCTAGTGGTAAAAAAGCTGATATTTTATGAAATTCATTAACTAGCTTTATGTATGTATATGATTGATTGTGGACCTTTTTCTTCTGATCAACAGGGAGCATATTTCTGCCAAAGAAAGTGCCTTGGCTGCCAGCAACTTCATTGAACCTAACCACCGTTGGTGTTGTTCCAACGTTAAAGAGGTTGTACTCTTGGTGAAGGTGACGTCTAATAGCCAGATACAATAGCCCTAACAAAACAGGTAGACGAGGCCATATCCCCAGCTTGTCAATGGAATGAACAATCTGCATAAAACAGACTCAAAACCCTCACAAATGCATTGAATACAGATGATATGATACTGTCACTAAAGTAACAACAATTAATGTTATGATGATAAGATGTAGAGGGAATTGTATACAATGAAGAGAAAAGCATCTATCATGGCCATTTTGGCCACTGCTTCATGGAAGTCTTTGTAGATGAACTTGTAAAGAACATTTGAGAAAATGTTTCTGATGGGACCCGTTATCACAGACCACATGTTTGCCAGAAGATATAATTAATGAATGTGTATAGTTTTCTAAGGTTGCATTTGTATTTATAGGCTCTTAAAGTTTTACTTTCAATTATGCATCGTGGCTGAGGCTGAACTCAGCACTATTTGCTTGTCCTTTTGTGTGGAGAATGTTACAAAATTTCATCATATAACAAAAATAATTTTGATTACTTCCATACCATCTTTGTCCTGCATTTCTCTCTCATTGCTTCTAATATTCTTTCTCTGTTGATCAGGTTTTAATATTATTTTTCTCTACTTTATAGGAAAATGAACAAAATTGTTAAAAATGGTTAAATGAAAGACGCAATCCATAAAAATATCTTTAAAATTAGATAAGTGTGAGCTTAGTGAGGTTGCAGTATTGATTGAGTGGGAGTGTGATCGGTAACTGTGGCGGTGGAACAGAGACGTGGAGCAGTGGAAAGCAGTGTGAGAAAGAGAGTGAATTCGGAAGCGTAAAAGTGCATTCCGGAATAGAGGTGGATGAGTTCCAGAATTCATAATCCGGTTAAATTTCGGAAAGTGAAAACAAGTTCTTACCTTAGTGGTGGTGGTAACGATGGTCAACCGCAATGCTTGTCACCGGTGATCCAACAGAAACGCCAGAAAGGGGAAGCGAGAGCGGAGCACTAAGCGGAAAGATCAGGCGAAGAAGAAAAAGAAAGAAAGAAATTGGTTTAAATTTCAAAACGGTAACGTTTGATTGGTGCAGGTTGAAATTTGCGGGGTGCAAGAAGCAATTGCCTTATATATTCGCGAGGTATAGAATGTGATGAAATAACCAAAATCCTTTCTGTTAGAAAATTTTAGAGAATAATTTATACATTAATTAGGATCGAAAATTTACAAAAATAGAACTAATTTATAAGAGTAAATTAATTATTTAAGTTTTAAATTTCACATAAGAAAAAAGTAAAAATTTGAAATTTACTCTCTATTTCATATCTTTTTCCAGTTCAATAATTTATATTTATAATTTTATAAACCGCTATCTAAATTGGTGGTATTAACTATTTTTATTTCTAAAATTAGTTTTTAAATGAGAATTTTCCTGTAATGTCTTTAGAAAGGCATGATTAGTTAAGTGACTGGGCCGACTGAAGGGGAGAAGGGTCGGCTGGACAAGGTCTTGGCAGTCTCCGAACAGCTACTAAAGAAAAAAGAGGTGGAATCATTCTTGCCGGCTGGGTTGGTTGAGCTGGATTGGTTGAGGGCTGGCTTGGCGGATTTGAAGGCTGCCAGCGACTTGTCCCTCATTCTTCACATTCACGACCTTCCACCCCTTGTAATCAAAACCCATCGACAACATGATCTCTACACAAACACAAATCAAACATCAACACACAAAATTAGAAACTACAATTACAAAACATAATACCAAACCGGGCCATAACTCAACCACCAGCCTTACCCTCAAAATACGCATCAGGGTCCTAGCGTCAAGAACATACAATAGTTGCTTAACTTCCAAGGGTCAGGGAAGTTACTGGATTAGCTCAATTCCCATAGCCTTCTCGACGCCTTGACAAAACCCCAACTGTTAGGGTGCAACTGGCTCGACGCCACGGATGTTGTGCTCAAAAGATTGACCTCAAATTCAAACAAGGGAAACGACACGTTGAACTCCTGAAAGAACGCGTAAACATAGGTATCTACCCCATCCTTATATGAGAAACACGAAAACACCTTGTCACTCTACGAGTAAGGTAGGGCAATCAAACCCTTCAGACAGAACTTAAACGTTGGTATCAACTCAGAAAGTTTCACCAGAGATTGATACTCAGACGCGTAGGATGCTACTTCATCAAACACCCAATTATACCTAGGGTTCGCAATTTGATTATTAAGAAATTTATCGATGAAATGTTGTTTCAAAGTTTTTTTTTATTTGAAATTATAGTAACACATTTGAGAATAAAATTTTGTTTAATTAATAAAATCAAAATGTAATAAAGTTCATTTTTTAAACTTGTTTAATTAGCTCATTTGAGACTATAAATAAATATCAAGAATTCATTTATTTTTCATGAAAAATTGAATAACTTCATCTTTGCTTTCGTATTACATAATTTGATCATTGAAAGATTGTACAAACTTGACCGCCAAGATTCTATTATAAAAATCTCTCCGGGACAATAAAAGAAAAATCAATAAATTTAACTATAGATGGTCTATGACAATCCAACCAATTTCATCACATAACCATCTAATTATAAATATAATAAACAATTAGAGAATTATGATGTAAAGTTTCTATTTAAATTTATGAATATAATAGTATTTTGAAATGATATTGGAAAGATTATACCTTTTAATTTACATGGTGAATATGACATAAATCATATAATCTCAATTACAAGAGAAAAAATTGGTCAAAAATTATGATTGAAATAACCACCTAATAATGGTCACAAATTAGTGACCGAACTACCAATTGCATTAGTGTATATTAACATTTATTTATATAGTGACTGAATTAGTAACTGAAAATTTTGTGACGGGAGAATCTCGGAGTTTTAGAGTCCTCCATTTTTAATTCTAGTGATATTATTTATATCGTACTTACCACTTTATAAAATTAAATATATCATTTTTCCAATATCATGGCAAAATATTATTGTATTCGTAAATTTAAATGAAAACTTTACACCAAAATTCTCAATAAGTTATTAGATTTATAATTAGATAATCGTGAGAAGAAATTGTTAGATGATCATAAACCATATATAATGAACTTTATTGATTTTGCTTTTGTTGTCATGGAGAGATTTTCATAATAGGATCTTGATGGTCAAGTTTGTGCAATTTTTCAATGACCAAATCTTCTAGTAATACAATGTAATAAAAAAAATTAAGTAAAAATAAAATTATTTATTACGATTTAATATTCATAGAGAATAAACACACTATTGATCTCTATTTATAATCTCATATATCTTGCAAAAACTAATTAAACAAACTTAATAAATAAGCTTTATTAAATTTTGTAATTTGTTAATTGAACAAAATTTCATTCTAGAATGTGCTACTATAATTTGTATCAACATAACAAATTATTGTTCTGACCCGACCCAAGTCCTTTCGGCAACATCGTTAAAAACAATCATCGCATTCACAAGGTACTGTCCGCTTTTGAGCGTATCACACCCAATAGTCTCACATCGTTAAAAAGTCGAGGCCTAAGACGTTTTAAATACCCTTCCTCCTTCCACCCACCGAGATGTCTATTAAGGACAAAACCGTGACATAGTCTTACTCTAAAGTGGACAAACAAACCATCAACTTAGAAGTATATATATATATATATATATATATATATATATATATATATATATATATATATATATATATATATATATATAAATATATATATATATATATATATATATATATTATTAACATAATTTTAACGGATGATTTTTTTTTTTATAAATTCTTAGACATAACATAAATTATAATAAAGACTCTAATCAATCATAAACAAAGTTGAGAGACATATGCCTTGTTCTTTGTCAAAAAGTAAAACAATATTATTAAAAACTTTTAATTAAGTCATAGAAGAATGTTAAATTTATATCCTAACAATCAGCCTTCCTACATAATAATTGAAATTACAAAGTGAGATTTAATTTAGAACACAAGGAATTTGTTAAATTCATGCCAATGAAAAAGAATTATAGTTACATTTAATCAAATATACTAATTATTGAACATAAACATTAATAATTGCATTTAATCAAATTTACTCAAGAATTCTTAATTCTAAAGTAAATTTTAGTTTGTGATTTTGTTAATTTTTCT
>Ga0214542_1008866_pt1 | contig 16176 bp, 11 predicted proteins | sample CNSS1metaG_FD_160096 | JGI IMG/M metagenome (GOLD analysis project Ga0214542, IMG submission 160096) | Root nodule microbial communities from cowpea collected in UCLA plant growth center, Los Angeles, California, USA - CNSS1 | ecosystem: Host-associated > Plants > Roots > Nodule | place: USA... | reverse complement strand
GAGCGCCTGGTTTATGAAGATATTTTTACTTCTTTTCACATACGGAAATATGAAATTCAGACTCATATGACAAGCTATGGTTCTGAAAGAATCACTAATAAAATTCCACATCTAGAAGCCAAATTATGGGTTTATGGGTCTTGATTCTTATATAGTGCTCTACTTTCTTAATTCTGGTCAATGTGGGACTTAGACTCACACTTGGATTCTTAACAATCTCTCCCTCAAGGGTGAGTCCCTTCAACCACATTGGTACACTCCCCCTCCAGCGGAAGCTGCCCAACCACGAGTACTCCTTTTCTGCCATTTTCTGTATCGCCGTTCTTCTTAACGGGACACGCTTACCTGGAACCCTTGCCAGGAAGACTTTCGATACTAGGACCATACTGGTACTGCACTCGTCTGAGCCGGTATTAAACATCGACTCTGATACCAATTGTTAAGAACAAGGCAATAAAGGAAAGAATAAAGGAGAGAAAAATAGACACAGAAAATTTAACGTGGTTCGGTCTACAATGTGTATGCCTACGTTCTAGTGTAGTCGTGGACGTAGGCATAAACATTGTACGCCGAACCACGTTAAATTCTCTGTGTCTATTTTTCTCTCCTTTATTGCCTTGTTCTTAACAAATAAATCCAATATATGGCAAATGATCATCAGTCAAATTTCTGCATTCTTACCAATATATTCTCCATTTACAAAGGCATGCAGTGAATGGCCAAGACACAAAACACGAAGAACGGTGGATATGTCATTCTTAGTTGGCAAGTCTTCCGGACCCAATTGCACGCTGCATTAAATATATAAAAGGGTGAAATCTTATGCATGGGATAATAAAAAGGGAAATATTTTGAAAGAACCATGTCCTGAGTTGTTGACAGGAACTCACCTTGTGGTGTACCATGCATAGTCTGTGGTGTCTTTAACCAACTTATAAAGCTCAATGGGAACATTTAAACTAACTGGTATATCCTTGGCGTCTGGAATGCTCTCAGTAAACACCTCCCAGTTGAAATTGTTTGAATCTTTTGCCTTCTTGAAGTTCCTTGAATTATGTTGTGAAGCAATCTGATTGAGGAGGCAATGTGAATTAAGATACAGGGACTAATGAAGGAGCAAAGCAAAAATTTGAAAGCCTTGTAAAAAGCAAGGGTAAAAGAAGCTACATTTTGGGTGTTGAAGACCACGGTCTTGCAATCGGGGAGGATACTAATGGAACGTGGTGGCAGAAAATAATCTGTGTCTCTGAACCTTATGGTGGCTGCATTTTTGGTGTGGTTGTTGGTGATGAAAGCAGTGCACAAGTGACTATCCTTCTTCTCGAAAACGATAGTCTGCATAATTTAAACTTGCAGCGTTATGGTTGTAATTCAAAAAACTTGCAATGTGAAGTGTGGTGAGATGAGATGGTGACCTCATGATGCTGGTTAATTTTTGTGATCACCGATTCAGCACCGAACAGGGCCTGCCTGCATAGGGACAATGCCTTGTGCACGTCTCTCAGGTGAGTCCATTTTGGTTCCCTCTGCAAACCGAACTCGTCAAGAGGGGCTTCATCGTAATATCGGGTTGTACTGAAGCCAGAGCTTGTTCTTCCAAAATTTGTTCCACCATAGTACTACACACAAGTTTCAGATTGAGTTTAGTGAGATGAGAAGAGAAACTCTCTATCCATAACTTCATTTCATAAAACAAGTTTGCTTTTTATAATACCATATAGTAGTTCACCAAAGACCCATTCTTAGAGAAGAAACGGGCAACTGAGAAGGCAATGTCTTCTGCTGATCTTTGTGATGGTGGATCTCCAAACACCCTATACCTGTAGTTGCAAATGGGTTAATTGATGTTCATGAAACATCATAAAAAAAATGCTTGTCTTACAAAGTTGATCAGCAATGAATATACTTACTGAGCAGTCCAGTTTTCAGTCCACAGGAAAGGCTTGTAGGGTTTGTTGGGGCCTGTAAAGGTATCACCACAGTGCCTTCCGTTGCATGCATTAATCTGAAAATCGAAGTATTTAAGTCTAAATCAATCCTATCAAATTGACTTGTAAGATGAGATTTGTATCGATAAATAATTTAGAACCATGAACTTACCACTGGATCAGGAGCATCAGTTTGCTTGCACATGATCCATGGAACTCCAACATTTGTTGAAACTGCCAAGTTTGCAGCCCATTGGACGTACTTATCTCCGTCCTCTTTATAAGCACGTTGGATATGGTTGTACTCATTCTCGATCTGTATTATAAATAAAATTCTGTGAACACTACTTTGCTTATACTATTTCTTGTGAACCCAGCTGAAATAAATTAGCGTTATGAGATTTTTTATGTTGATAATATTCAGAACCTGTGCCAAGATGATGGGACCTCCTTGGGGACCGAAGAGCTTCGCGTCTGTACACATTTTGATGACAGTATTTACATAGTTTTGCATTAATGTCTGCAAATTAGAAGTCATTTTAGTAATCTTCAATTATATTACCTCGAACCTCACGTAAGGTTGATTCATACCTTAAAGCCATCATTGTTTGAACGGAAAATGATACCAGGAACCTCTCTTAGCCAATACGGAAGTCCTCTGATTCATCAACATCGAAGCAAATTAATTATCATCATCATATCAGAGCGAACAGGTATTGTTTGTAGCTCAGAACATGTATTTTATCTCAGAATTTTAAATTGAATAAATGGCATACCCGTGATTCCATTCAGCTTGGATGAAAGGTCCAATCCTGAGGGTAACATACATTCCTTTGTCTTGACATAGCTGAATGAACTTCACGAAATCATACTCGGGATCCACTTTGAACTGCAATATCAGAGAACAAAACACCGGTTAAACAAGCTGAAGTATTAATTCATTAACGATTAATTCGTGCATGCATATAGTAGTTCGATCTAGTTCCAGAAATAATTTTACCTTGCCTTTCACAGGCTCGTGAATGTTCCAGAAGATGTATGTCTGAATCACGTTTATACCTCCACGTCTTGCCTTGTCAATAATGTGTGGCCACATCTGAAAACCCACCCAAGAAAACCATTAATCAGTTCATCTGTACCGAGAAATTAATTGTTCCATGGTTTAGAATCCTCACGTTCCCACGTAGCATGGAGTTGAATATTTTATATTACAACTGCATGTTACATTGAGATTCACTGAGATCATATACCATGCATCGAGTACACAACCGGAGAAGGTACCTCAGGGGGGCTTCGAGGGTAATGGACGGAACCGGAGAAGAGAAGCTCTCGTTTTCCATTGATGATGAGCGACCTGCTATCGTATGTGATTTCCTTGGGTCCCCTATCGACGCCTTTTGGGTCTTTCTTCTCTTCTTCAGCACCGGACGCAAAGGTCGGTGAAACAGCGATGAAAAGCAAGGTAATCAAAGCAAGTTTCATTGTTGACATGCTGAGATTGTGTGAGGGCAAAGTGAACTAGAAATTGATTAATCAGATGGTGTTGTTGTTGTTCTGAAACTGTTTCTAATATTCCATCACTGACACTGATGTTGGAAACAACAGAACATTATGTGTATATAAGGTGTTGGAGGAAAACTTCGTCAAGTTTCCGTTAGGAATCATTGGTCATGGTTAAGCTTTGTCTCCTTCTTTCGCTGCTAGCTACATAGTATTTTTCTTCTGTCTGTTATTTTTGGAACGTAAATATATACCATGTGTTCATCTTCCCCTTTGAATTCTTTGCGGTGTTCAGGGGTGTTCAGGGTCCGTTGCACACTCTACTTTCATTTTTAGAAAATGTTTGGCGTACACTTCGAGTTCATCTACACCACTTCTACACACGTGGCAGATACAATGCAAAATTCTTGTAATTATTTTCTCTCACCAAATGTTATAATTGTTGTTATGTAAGTTATTCATATATCTAATTTGAAATTGTTTAGTAATTCCAAAACTTATATGGAGTAATTTAACTTGTATATATTTATTAAATAATTAAGATTGAATTAGCAATTCTTTACCGTAGAAATAAGTTATTATTAATTTAAAATTATTTTTAAAGGAGATTGTACTGGATTGAGATTTTAAAAGACAATATTTTAACATAAAATATGTTGTGGATTTTACGAATATATGTAATGACTTATGCTCAGAAGACATTTAAAGTTTGTTTGGAAATAGATTTTGGATGGTTGTCATATTTATATTTAGGGATAAATATATTTTTAATTATTGTATTTATACGTGAAATTAGAATTTGTTTATCTTTCAAAGTTTATATAAATTTTGTTCCTATACTTTAAGAATGCACCTACCATTTAACTTGTTACAAATACTTAAAATATACTAAAGTATCTATATTTCCTATTAATAATAAGATGTTCACTTAATATACTACTATGAATAAACAAAATGTATCATCATATATATTATAATCTCAAAATTTCTTTTGACAAATATTAATATTTTGTTAGTGGGAGAGTTGAACCCACAACCTTTCTCACCTTCTCCCTTCCAACTTTTAGCACCAAGTCAACCTTATAATTATTACATGATTTGAAAGGATTTGCATCATTACATCATACAATCATTTCAATAAAAATTATCACTAGTGCAAAAATAGTTTTTTATGACGATTTATTATGTCGATTATAATCCATTCTATATAATAAGTGTCGCGTTGAAAAAATTGTAAATATGATAAGACTTTTTATATTTGTTATTACTAGAACCGCCATAAAAGTGGGTGCGGTGACATTTTCGTAATAAAGTGGAGGACTTTCTATGTCGGTTATCACTAAAACCGATATAGGAAGTGGACACAATGTATATTTTGTAAAAAAGAAAAAGATTTATTATGTCAAATATACCTAGAACTGACATAAAAGTGGACATGTATATTAGTTTTCATTATAACCGACATAGAATCTTTAGTTTTAATCTTCCCCCTTATCCCCCTTGCGCTGCACTTCGTTGCTCTACTCGCATTATTCTCCTCCATCACATTGTTTTCCCTCTCGTTTGTGACTCTCGTCTTCTCCCTCACAATGCACTTGCTATAGTATTTATATCGGTTCTAGAATTAAAAAACCTTTCTATCCTAGTGTATCCTTTTACTTAAAAAAGTTTAATTGGAAAAAAAATTTCTAATATTTGTTGGGTGTAAATTTACGAGGCATATTCTAATTATAAAAGTACGTGAAAGAATCTTCTAAGAGCATCAAGTTTGGGAGCAAGGTTGAATTGTGAATAGTATCCCATGAGTAAATTAGACTTAACTCACTACAAGAAACTTTCTAAATAATGTCTTATTTTAGTGACAAAAAATAATTAGTTACTATAGTAATCAATTTAAATATCAATTTATAAATTAAAAATTATTGGTAACTAAAAAAATAGTTTTTATTATAAATAATTGGTCTCTAAATTGGTAACTAAAATAGTTTTTATTATAAATCAGCTATTAAAATTTTAGCTACTAAATAAATTGGACTCTAAATTAATCTTTAAATAACTAATTAAATGACTAATCCAAAAAATTTACAAATCATATAATCCAGAATTTAAATTGAAAAATGAAAAATAACTCAACCACAAGAAATATATCCAGAACCACCTCCCACCACCACAAAACATCAAAGCCAACTACAAACCACCACCAACTGCAACCGAAGACCACCACTCACCACCACCAAAACACACACCACAACTTTCACACCAAACCAAACTCACTCCATCTTAATTAATTTCCAGAAGGGTATAACATGTATTTCAAAGACTATGGGAGTGCAGAAAGAAAACACGGGAGGTGCAGGTAGCATTGGCCTTGCTCTAACAGTGTCAAAGTGTTTTTTGTCAGCACACGTTCATAGGTTTCCTAACGAAGCAACAAGTTAAAAAAAAAAAAAGATACAATTATTTGAAGAAATAAGCGGACTTTGGAATACGAACCAAAAAATTGAATATGACCCATACAACGTGGTGGTTGCTTAAAATCAGGTGGTGGAAGGTTGATTGACATAGGTTTAGGTGTAGATTAGATACTCATAAAACTACTATTTATAGCCAAATTCAACATCAATATTCCAAGAGATACGTGGCGTGTGTTACACACACAAACAAATATATATAATCCTTTGACTTCATTCATGCAATTCATTATTCAAGCTTAATCTTTGAACTGTCACGAATAATTGATAACAGTCCATTTGCTTAATCAGTGGCAGATGAACCTGAAACGTCACAGTTCTTGATTTGTGATCATCCAACTAATCTCATTAGGTGGCTGGTACCACTATCCACACTCAACAACCATTCATCAATTTTATCAAATTCAAATTTAAGCATGTTTGTATTGTACGACTGTGATGGAACATCATAATATTTATCTATCGTCAAGACAATAAAGAAAAGAAAAAAAATAGAAAAATAAATCGACACAAGAATTTAAAGTGATTTGGTGTACAATATATATGTTTACCTTCATGATTATACTAGAAAATGTTTTTATATTTATATACAATGTGTATACTTACATCTATGATCACACGTAAACATACACATTATATACACCGAACCACGTTAAATTTTTATTTCATTTATTTTTCTTTTTTTATTTTTTTCTGTATTGTTTTGTTCCTAACATCGTCTTCGTCATTCACTATCAATAGTAACATATTTCTGCTTAATTTACAGATAATTAAACAAAACCTTTCCATAGCCAACCATGAATTATCGCTTCCTAATGAAGGAAAATTAAAACCATGGTCCATTCAGGCCTTTCTTTCACATCATTCTCACACTTGTCACTGTCTTCCACGTGGGTTTAATGGAGTATGCATTACCCATCCCTCTCATCTTTCTCTCTCACGGTGTAAAGTTTTCTGTGCTGCAGATTTTTGTGTGTCATAATTCATACATAGTTTATTTTTAGGTTTAGTGTATGAGATTAGCAGTTTGATTACATTCCTAACTCTAGAAAAGAAAAGTTGTAGTAGCTTTGTTTGCTGGTTAATTTATAACTTACCCTTGTTATTATAATCGAATATCTCACAAGAAAATTATTGTTAATGGTAGCAGTTGCTATGTTGTTCGTTCCATGTAGTGGACGGCAACCTGCGTTGATTTGACCTTGCATTTTATTCATATTCACATGATATGCGAGTGAGGAGTAATATAAACTCGTCTTATTTTTAATAATATGGATCTCTAAATAGATAATTAATGATATGCTTTATAAAAAAGAATACAATTTTATTATCTAAGTCATAACTCTATATGTTAAGAAATAAATTTTTAAACTTAATGTTAGGTGTATAGAAGAGGTTTCACTAGAGACATACAACACAATAAGATCTGAGTTCAACCACATAAGATATAAGATATTGACACCACTCTCAATTCAAAACAAGGTCTTTTTTCTTATATAGTACTCTACTTTCTCATTTTTAGTCAATGTGAGACTTAGACTCACACTTGGATTCCTAACAATCTTTTTCTTAAAGGTGAGTCTCTTCAACCACATTGGTACCCTCTCCCTCCAACAGAAGCACACGAGTACCCCTTTTTGTACGGGCGTTCATCTTTAACCAGACACGCTTACTTGGAACCCTTGCCTGAAAGACTTTTGATACAGGAACATGCACGTCTGAGCCAAACCATGCTCTGATACCAATTGTTGGATCAAGCACTTATCACTTGGTCAAAAACTATAACTTTTGGCTTAATGATAAACGTTCGATCCTAACACCAATTCAATATCACAAAATCGACTTATAAAATATAGTTTCTATCTATTTATATATTGTAAACTCATTTTATCTTTAATCAACGTATAATCTTCACTTTAATCAACGTATAATCTTCACTGGAGTGCGGGACAAACACTAAGTTGCATGGATTAAAAAACAAGACATGGTTTGTTTGTTTTTCTGTTTGTCAGAATTATGAGACATTTGCTGAAGTCTTTTATGACAGACCGTGATTCTTTTTAACATGGAATAAATTACTCATGCAAAATACTGAACTAAACTGTTTAGGGCATTATAATACTCCCAAGTTTGTAAATATGATAATGCATGCAAGAAAGGTTAATCAGAAAGAGATAGTGTGGGACGGTTAATCAGAATTCATAAATAAACGTTTTCTTTATTCACAGAAAACGACGAACATTTCACAAATATTTCACATGCTATTCCTAGGTATTAACTTCTTTCATATAGCAGCAATATTTCTTTTCTCTCTTCTAACGAGAGATTCTTAACAAGTGCATCATCAATCAGTATTTTTTTTTTTAAAAACTAACCTAATGTTTAATTTACATAGTCTACCTGTGTATATTAAAACAACTACATCTAAAAGAGGTTCCACACAAAAAATTAATTTTCATTATGCAGCAAGCTCTATGAATAATGAAACATGGCTGACACTAAAGGCACATCACACTTGCAGCCAAGAGTGGGGGGGTCGTCTTATCACGGTTCTTTTGAAAAAAAAAAACTTCATTTTCTCTCATGTTTATACACAAAATAGTCTACCTAAATGTTGTTTGAGGTCTTTTTTTTAACTAAAATTAAAGTTTTATTTTGATAATAAAATTTTTCCTTGTTTATATTCAAAAAATTAATTTATCAGAATAAAAGAAATAATTGAACTTTGTTTAGATCGATTTCACCTAGCATAATTTTAATTAATTCGACATTAACCAATTTGAACTGATTCAACCTAATTTGATTTACGCATGTCATTTTTTTAAAGTATTTCAAATTTTCAAAATAAATTTTAATTACCTTCTTAAATTGTCTAGTTCAAACACATCATTAAGATAATAAATTTATGAATCTTTGTATTTATATGATGTTCTACTTTCTCATTTCTATCAAATGTGAGACGATTAGACTTAAATTCCTGACACTTAATTATATATTTTATTAGTCAATTATCAATGCTTTATAAATTTAATATAACAAACTTTACTCCTCTTTTTTCACCTATTTTACTATTATGGTTTTTAATTTGTACCTTTATATTATGTAACAAAACGATATTATTTTGTAGAAGTTTGTGATAAAACGATATCATCTTCTAAGAATTCTTCCCTAATTTGTTACATATTAAAAAATAAATGTAAAAATTGAATAAACGTGACGAATATATCAGTATCGGATAAGTAGGTGTAATTTATAAAATGATGAGTTGAACCAATTAATAAAATAGTTACTTACAGTAGACTAATATTGCTTAAACTCATTTAATCTATAATATTAGGTTACATGGGTTTGTGATCTTGTATGCTTTTAAAAAATAACAATTATAATTTTAAGAATAAAACAATATTATTTTACTAAAATATATCTTGTTTTTACTTTTAAATTAATCTAAAATGATCCAATATAAAACTGAATCACAACATTATTATTTTTCTATTAATTATGATTTGGACCTACCAATATTACTTTTTCACTTGATAAATCATTTTACCCAGCCAAGATTAAATTTTCAGAAAAAGATATTCATAACTGTAATAAATTCACAAAATGACTTTATATAAATAGGAAAAAAAAAGGGTAAAATCATTGGTTTGTTTGTTTATGTGAAGAAGCCACAAATAGAGGCTATATTACGATTGAAATTCGTTTCATAATTTGAATGTTTGTGTGAAATTAAAAAAAAAAAATTAAAGCTTTATACATGAATCCCACAAATAGGTGTGAAGTAGGATCGGTTGAAAAGTTGGTGCGAGTTGTTTATTTGTTCAACTTAAAAATCATTCCCACAACTCTTTTTAATATTTCTCTTCATTTTTTAACTTTAATAAATTTAAAATAATAATAATGAAAAATGTATTAATAAAATTTTCATGAGTTTCTCTTACATTCTATCTAATGTCTATAGAAAAATATTTTATAAACCTTGCTTAACCGGTATACTAAGAAACATAGGTAAATAAATATTTGCCAAATACTATTCATCCTCACGCTTATTTTTATTTAAAATAGTTATTCTTAAGGTGAGATATTTCTATCTGAGTCTTGTATTGTAAATCAGTAAAATTAATTAATTAATTGATTCAGATTATGTTAAATTTATTTTCATTCTTAATTGCTTTTAAAAAAGAGTACTTTGTTATCATTTATTAACACAAAACACCCATGTTTATAATAATTAATGAGAATTTAAGGAAATAATTAAGATTAAGATTTTATACAAAGCATAAAATATCTTATAAAAAGTTATTGATTTTATTTGGATTTCTTTATTTGGAGGTGAAGGTAAGGGGGAGTTGGTGGGGGCATATTAAAATTTGGTAATGTGAGAGATGAAAGATGATGAATTTGTGGCATAACAAAAACAATAGCTGGCAACTACAACATGCAGGCCCAGCTCCAGCACTAGACCAAATTCAATTCTTTTCTCCTTTCTCTAACACCCTTTTCTTCTTCCTTCTCTCTCCCTTCTCTTTCTTCTTTTTCTTCTTCTTTCTCCTCTTCTTGAACATGCTCAATCTTACTCACCATTGCCACATGAACCATTAGCCTCTATCCTCCCTGCAACAAACACAGCAATGAGTGCCTCCAGGTTCATCAAGTGTGTCACCGTTGGTGACGGTGCCGTCGGCAAGACTTGCATGCTTATCTCCTACACCAGCAACACTTTCCCTACGGTCAGTGACTGCCATTTCTGTTTGTACTTCTCTCACCCCCAAAGAAAGCTTCACATTTTATTAGCTGTTTAGGTTTTTACTTACTGGGTTTTCAGACAATGAGAAAATATGGGTTGAGGATACTTCTGACCTGTTTGTTCTTACTTTGTAAGAAATGGGGTTGCTCGTGTTCTTCAAAAATTCATTCTTTTTTTTTGTGTGTGTTTTCGTTTCTAGGGTTTTCTTGGTTATGTTGTCCTTACCTTTCATTTAGAGTTGCTGATGCGAAGGCTTCTTCTTTTAAACAAACCAAACATGGACTTTTTCCCCCTTTTGTGTCGTCAATTTCATATACCCTTCTTAGAGAGGGCCTCTGAAATAGGCCTGTTTGTGTAATTTGGGTGAAATGAGGGAAAATGAAATCTTTGGTTAAATCTTGGATGTTGATTTCAATAGATGCTGTCTTTTAGCTTTATATGACTCCACGGAGGTACAATGTATCTTTCAGATGCTTTGCTTATCTCGGGACTTAGATCTTTGGTTTTGGGATTGGTGTAATGAAATGACCTTGAAAACGATTTTCTTTATGCTGTTTGACTTACAGTTGACCTAATCATGGGGATGACTTTGGGATGTAGTATTTGTGACATCTTGTGTTTCTTTGTGATTCATTGCAACAGGACTATGTGCCGACTGTGTTTGACAATTTCAGTGCAAATGTAGTGGTGGATGGAAGCACTGTGAATCTTGGGTTGTGGGATACTGCTGGTAAGTATAGTTTCCGTGTCATTTTTCATACTTAGTATTTTAGGAGTGTCTTGTCATGGTTATGATGTTTTAAACTCATGGAACAGGCCAAGAAGATTACAATAGATTAAGACCCTTAAGCTATCGTGGAGCAGATGTTTTCCTGCTTGCTTTCTCTCTCATTAGCAGGGCAAGCTATGAAAATGTTGCCAAAAAGGTAAGCTTGATATTTTTCTTTTTTCTTATTGCTTTTTTCCCTCTCTTTTTCTGGACTAATATTGCCCCGTTCTTTTCCAGTGGATTCCTGAGTTGAGGCATTATGCTCCTGGTGTTCCAATTATTCTTGTTGGAACAAAACTTGGTTAGATTCTTGTCCCTTCATTACTTTCTCTAATTTTGTTCGATAACAATCAGCATAACTGTAGTTCCATGATATTGTGAAGTTTCTTCATTTAATGATGACTTGCCTTGTTATACTCAGATTGTGTACCCGTCACGGTTTTATAGTGAAGAAGTTACTTATTCAATTAACCCAACCTCTAATTATATGTCTACACCTAAATTCTGTCATCTGAAGCTATCGCCGTTACTTGATTGGTTGTTGTTTAGTTGAAATAATGAAGTTCCTTCCTGTATTACAAACTTACCTCTGCTGATAGTTGTGACTTTGACAAATAATTGGTTCGTTTATAACTAAAAGGCAAGTGTAGTGGTTGTTCTAAACACTGTATGAGTGGTTGTTCATAAAAGCTTGAGAAGTTTGGAGTTTCGATGTATGATGAAAAAGTGTGCATATTTAGTGCACAAGTAACTTCATGACTTATCAGAATCTCAATTTCATGACAACCAAATCTATGTCTTGTAGATCTTCGGGATGATAAACAGTTCTTCCAAGATCACCCTAGCGCAGTGCCTATCACCACTGCACAGGTGCTAGTTATTTGCCACTACTTCCTTCAATTAATTGTTTATGCATTCTCTTTTGCTGTTTTTTTTTTCTTTTAGCCTTTATTTGTTGTCCACAATACGGGCATGAACTTGGTAGATTAGTGGTCTGATTTACTTTATTTTCTGAAGGGTGAGGAACTGAGAAAGCTCATTGGTGCTCCAGTTTATATTGAATGTAGTTCAAAAACACAACAGGTTTGCATATATGTTCTCTGAACCTTTAAAGTTCGGAAGGTTAAAGGAAATCACAACCTTATTAATGTTAGCCTTTGAATACAGAATGTGAAGGCTGTTTTTGATGCGGCCATCAAGGTAGTTCTCCAGCCCCCAAAGCAGAAGAAAAAGAAGAGAAAGGGGCAAAAGGCCTGTTCCATTTTGTGATCCTCAAATCTTAATATAGTAGTTTGCGGAGGGTGACATGACTTTAGTCTTTGCCATTCTATATCTTATACTATTTCCAACCTAGCTGAAGGAATCACCACGTCCAACTAACCACATCAAGGTTCGCTAAAAAGCATCAAGCTATTTGTCTAATTGTCTCTGGCTGTAGGATCTGTACAGTCATAATTTCAATATGTTTGGCGTGCGCACAACACTTACGTTTCTGTTGGCTGTTTTCCTGTTGTATTGATTGTTATTAGATAGACATTTCCAGCAGTGGAATTCATGTTGTAATCTAATCTAGAAGGTGCTTGCATGCATATGTGGCGTTGAATATGAACTAAGTATATGTAATTAATTATGTTAGCTGCTTTAACAGCTTGGATATAGTTGGTTTGATTAAGGTTTCATTCTTCCATTTGTTTGTACCTATGAATTTGACTTAGCGAACTAAAATGTTGTGATAATTGTAGCCTGAGGCTGGTAAAAGCGAGTTTTAAAATGCAATCTTAACTGATAAGCAATGAAAAGAATATTATTGGAGCTGTCAACAACTTTGTGCTTGCACCGTTGCACTGGAATATACGTTATTTTGAAGGATTCACAAAACAAGACCAAATTCATCCTTGACTTCTCACCAACTTTATCAGATCCTCAACGTGTGGACTGTGGGAATCGACTAGCGAAGTGTGGATCTAATTTCTTCTTTTTGGACGTGGGTTGTCCAATAACTATTTGTTTTGGCATCGATGCATTTACAGGGGGAAGTAGCATCAGAAGCTAAAAAAAGGAAGATAAAATATAGTCTTTAATGGTCAATGGAGTTGTCGATATTTTCTTGATTTACAAATAGTGAACTAAACTATAATTATGTCTTGTAGATTCAACAATTAGCTTTGATATAATATCTTAATGAAGAATCTTATGGTGTGAACCCTTCTTCCAACGATGATTAGATTGACAGCAGGAGGTTGCAAAATTCTATGTAATGTGGCAAACAGCTTTCGTTCATTCATTTCTCTCATATCAAAAAGTTGAATGATCATTAGAATCTTATCTTTTTTTCGTGAGGAATATATACTGTGCCCACTTCCGTTGGTGAATGGAACTCTTGATTCTGTTCAATCGATCTCACTTCTCTAGCCATTAAATAGCCTGCAACCTGCTTTGTTCCTTGTAGTGTTCATAACCCATTTGGCATCCCTATCCTCTTTACTTCCTCTTCTACGATCCTAAAATCACGTTGAATGGCATCCAAGAGAATACTGAAGGAGCTCAAGGACTTACAGAGAGATCCACCAACTTCATGCAGTGCAGGTAAAGAGGTTGATAAAAGTTGAATTGCGTTATTAGCTGCAACCACACTGCAGTGTAGTTAGTGTGACATGCTTGTTATGCTGGATTTCAGGGCCTGTGGGTGAGGACATGTTCAATTGGCAAGCAACCATCATTGGTCCAAATGACAGTCCTTATGCTGGTGGCGTTTTCCTTGTCATCATCCATTTCCCTCCTGATTATCCCTTCAAACCTCCCAAGGTATACACCAAAAACTGTTACTCCTGTTTCTGACAACAATTCTCTTTATTTCAGCTAAACTTTCATTTACAAATCACTATGGATAAGCAAAGAGTCTCTTCCTTTGCCATATTTGAAGGTGGAACATCTGTTTTTCTAGAGCAATACACACATTTAAGCAGCCATATATGTATAGTAGCAAAGTCATCAGCTAAAGAAACTACATCTGTCTTCAGTTTAGAATTCTAGTAACTGGTATTTATTGTGAAGCACTGGATCTAAATGATGGCTAGTATCAAAAACTATTTACAGGTTGCATTCAGGACCAAGGTGTTCCATCCCAACATTAACAGCAATGGCAATATTTGCCTGGACATACTCAAAGAACAATGGAGTCCTGCTCTCACCATATCAAAGGTCGTGTTGGGGGACCTTTTCTCATTGATGTCATTACTTTTTTGTTTCTATTTGTTATAAATGCTAACTGGTTTCAAAAATCATGATGCAGGTGCTGCTCTCTATCTGTTCTCTGCTAACAGATCCAAACCCTGATGACCCTTTGATGCCTGAAATTGCTCACATGTGCAAGACCGACAAAGTGAAGTATGAGTCCACTGCTAGAAGCTGGACCCAGAAGTATGCCATGGGCTAAAGCTCTCTGCTTTCATACGTTTTGGAATTATCTTTTTGCTCTTCAAAAACCTTCTCTTTTTAGTATTACTATTCATTAATATATAGATATGACCGTGAAGCTTGAGCATTAATATTGAACAACTTGTATACATATGAGAATTGTTCTCAAAGGCTTTACCTTTGTGATTGGAGCTTTGCTCTCTATGAATAAATGCCATTGAAAATATACCAATACTAAATTGTCGTCTACTTCCTGCGGTCCCAGATCACTGGTTAGGTTTTCTGAATTATATAGAAGTAGTAAAGGTAGCAATTATTGCAGAATATATGCGATTAATATTCTGATAGACAGTGTCTGATTTTTAATAAATGCAACATGCAGTACGAGCATCCTTAAGAGCAAAAACATCATTAATGAAATTCGAAATTAGACATTAGTGATGCCATGTCAAGCACGTAAAAAGCTACATGAAATGTCCTAAAATGACAGGATTTGATGATGGTTATGGTTGGCGTTATTGCATAAAGAATAAGGCTTACAGCATCATATTCTTGGACCAAATAATCCTCTTGCATCGTTACAAAGATGCAGTTGAGTATACCACAACACCTCTCTCATATCTGATGCTACACCATTATTCTCAGGCCTCAACTGCTTCCATCTTCTTCCTTTCTATTCAACCTCCTTAATTTTTTTATTCAAATGGAACCTTCTACTTTTGTTTTTTGTTCTCGATTGATGTTACATTTTACCAGTTTTGATAAAGGTTAAAATACTCCGTTGGTCCTCGTTTTTGTTGCAGAATCTCAATTTGGTCATCGTATTTTTATGAGTCTCAATTAGGTCCTCATTTTTGTAAATTAGTATCAATTAGGTCTTTTCCGTTAGTAGATAACTAACACGTTAAGTAGGTGCCACGTGTCAGCTCCTCGTTTTTTTAAATTTTTTTTTTAAAATTTATGCCACGTGTCACTTCTGTAGTGTGCCATGTGTCAATCTAATATGGTGACACGTGTCAAATTAATGTATGAATCTCAATTTGGTCCTCATATTTGTTAAATTGATTTGATTTGAGTCCCAATTTTTTTTAAAAAAAATTCAATTTCAAGTACTCCAAATTTAGACCAAATTTTACTTTTATATAATGTTATGATTATTTTTATTAAAATTGATATTTTTATTAAATATTTTAATAATATTAATTATATTTAAAATTAAAATTTTAAATATATTTATTTTAATTTTTTATAAAATTATTTTAAAATTTTACATTTGAATTTATAAAATTGTTATTTTTAAGCCAACTCTAAAATATTGTTGATATTGAATATTATACAAAT
>Ga0214542_1008862_pt1 | contig 16187 bp, 7 predicted proteins | sample CNSS1metaG_FD_160096 | JGI IMG/M metagenome (GOLD analysis project Ga0214542, IMG submission 160096) | Root nodule microbial communities from cowpea collected in UCLA plant growth center, Los Angeles, California, USA - CNSS1 | ecosystem: Host-associated > Plants > Roots > Nodule | place: USA... | reverse complement strand
GATTATATATATATATATATATATATATATATATATATATATATATATATATATATATATATATATATATATATATATATATATATATATATATAATCATATTAAAGTAAGGGCTTTGGAAATCATATAGAGGGGCAGTTAGGTAATTTAGTTATGATGAGTTGTATTTCTCATCAATGATGCCACGCACCCTTGTAGCCATTTCCTTATAATTCTGCGTTCTTAAATCGACGCAAATCAATTCAACCAAATTACTAATGCACTTGCCTTTCTCTCTTCATACATAATACTAAACTTGAAACAAAGAGAGGGTTAAGGTGTGTTTGCTTATGAAATATAAGGGAGAATGAGTGAATAAATTTAAAGGGATGAAAAAAGGAAAATGAGATTGTTTACTTATGGGATGAAGAGGTAAAAGTGAATGGACTTGAAGGTCAAGTTTCTCAATAATTTGATGATATGATAAATATAAAATAATATTTAAAAGATAATTTTATAATTCATTTAATAAAACAATATTAGTATTGGAAAGAAAAAACTAAGGCATTTTTTTGGAGGCCTAAAGCAAATATTTTACCTGTTTCATCCTCCTATTTTGAACCAAATTACTCTCTTTAATGACATGTTGAATACAACTTCATCCACCTTTGGTCATCAATGCAAGTCTGCAATGATACAGACAACACAATGCAGATTTCAGGAATGCAGATAATCTCTCTAATTAGCTAATGTAGATACATGCATCATTGCATTCACATTTATAAAGCAAAAAGCAAAATGCAGATTTCAAGGATGCTGAGAATCTCTCTGGTTGACGAATGTAGATAAATGCATTACTGCATTCACAATTAAGAATTCACATTTAGAAAGCAAACAAGGTTAAGTTGGAATTAAAAAAAAAAGTTATGTATTTAAGTAAAGACATACTTGTCAAGTTGAGATTTAAAAAAAAAATTGATGGAGGTCTAGATAAATGCGTTTGTGTTGAGCTGTCTTTCCCTCCTCGTCTCTTCATTCATATTTCATTTTCCTTTAAATCCATTAAAATAATAAATATCTAGAAACAAACAAAACATTAAGGATGTTTTTAATATATTATTTGAAAAAGAACTGAAGAAGTTCTAATTATTCACTACCTAACCAGTTAAATATGGATATCTGTCCAATGTTTATATAGTATAGTAACCTTTCTAAGAATAAACTTCAAAGCCAGTGATTGATCTTTGAATGATCGAGGACTATAAGTATATTTTTAAAATAATAATAAATGTAGTGACTGTTTTTAATAATCACTTCTTTTAAATGAAAAAAACACTAAAACCACAAACTCAATGCTTCCATTCCATGCAAAGATGTAAGAAGTGAAAGAGAAGAAGATCTTCGCGTTCATCTACGTGAAGAACACTTGAAATGGAGAAACTTCATATGAAGAACACTCTATCACCTATACGCCTCTACTGGAGTTGTGTTACGAACATCTTTAGCAACTAACAAAATATTATTTCATCCATCCCCTATAACCCTGTTCGCAAAAATAATTCCTCCAACCCAAAAACCATCTGGAATTTGATGGTGTTTCGTTTTGTTTACTTTGTTAAAAAATGATTTATTTACTTTTTAAAATATATATTTAATTTAAAAACAAAAGTAATTTTAAAATAATAATTTATGTAATTTGTTAGAAATAATTCATTTACTAACTTATTCTATTGTTAATGAATTTAGGTTAAATTACTCTTTTGGTTATTGTATTTGTCAAGTAATGCAAATATTGGTCATCCAGTTATATTTTTGTCGCAATTTGGTCCTTGATTTTTTTAAAATGATTCAATTTGGTCTTTGTCATCAGTTTTGACCAAACGGTGTTAAAGTCAACGCCACATGTCAATTTTTTTTTTTAATTTTTTGAATTTTTGAATTTTTGAATATTTTTATTTTTTTACACATGTCACTTGTGCCACATGTTAAAATGATTCAATTTGGTCCCTATATTTGTTTTTAGTTTCAATTTAGTCCTATTTTTGTAGAAATGAAGCAATATTGTCCCTCCTTAAATTGAGACTCAATTTACTTTTTGTATAAATCTTATGATGATATTCTTACTAAAATTAACATTTTTATTAAATATTTGTAGAAATATTTTTAAACAAATTTTTTATTTTTAGTTTTATTGTTAAACAAAGTTAAACCCTAAACTTAATTTCAATAATTAATCATTTTGTCATCATATATATATATATATATATATATATATATATATATATATATATATATATAAAGGCATCAAGTGTACCATATTATACAAACTTAGTGAAGATTAAAAGTCAAATAACTTGTCACTCATAAGTTTATGAAATAAATTTCAAGTTCTAAACAAAACCAAAGTTTAAAGTTTTGTATAAAGTTAATTTAAAAAGTATTTCTAGAAATATTTAATAAAAACTTAATTTTAGTAACAATATCACTATTAGATTTATACAAAAAGTAAATTGAGTCTCAACTTAAGGAGGAACAATATTGCTTAATTTTTACAAAAATTGAAACTAAATTGAAACTAAAAACAAATATAAGGACCAAATTGAATCACTTTGACACGTGATACAATTGTGAAATGACACGTGTACAAAATAAAACAAATTTTGAAAAAAAATTCAAAAAATTCAAAAAAATTCAAAAGAAAACAAAAAATTGACACGTGACGTTGAATTTAACATCATTTGGTTAAATTAACAGTAATGACCAAATTGAATCATTTTCAAATAAAAAAACAATAACCAAATTGAGTAGAAGAAAACTTAAGGACCAAATTGACACTAGCTGACAAATATAAGGACCAAAAGAGTAATTTAACCATGAATTCATTAAGAATAAAATTTAGAAATTTAAGTTATAATTTAAATAATGATTGAAATTATCTTTTTCCAAAATCACACGAATAATAATATTAAAGATGTACTTTTTTTTTTTCTCTGTTGTAGTCATCGATATTCCGAGCCACAAAGTATGTCTTTAATAGTGGGTAATTAGAGATTTAGAAAGGTAATTTTTGTATTGACTTTTTTGTGATAAGGTATATAATATATCAATTGGTGACCATAAACTGATGTAGTATGTTATCTTTCACATTAGTGTTAAAATTGTTGTAATATATATATATAATCTAGGGGTATTAACGAGATGAGTAGTAACTCTTTCGTACCATATCCACTGGATAAATATATACCTCGTACATGTCTTTATATTCGTGTGAGTATTGTTATGTGGGTACCTGCATATTTTTCTATTATCCACGGATATCTACCATGTACTCGCAGGTATTTAAAAAAAAATAAAATAAAATATTTAACACCCTATTTTAACCATAAATTCAAATAAAATACAATACATAATATTCATAAATATCAAACAAAGTCCAAATAATCCATTTAAATAATGTTGAATGACAATTACAAAGAAATGAAGATTTTTTTAAAACCAATAGATAAAAAATAACTCATTCAAAATTAATGAGTTAATAATTTAATCATGTTGTTTTATTTTAAATTATAGTATAGCGGGTACGAGTATGCACGAATATGGATACTATGATACATGTACTCGCTCCGTTAACATGCGACTATAAAAAATAATGTATCGTCCTGGTCGTTCTGGACCTGACCCGATTCCTAAATATGGATAAGACGTCCCAAAGCTGACCTAAAGTCTATGGGTCTAGGAATTGGACCTAAGTTTCTCTATTTTAGTTGATATTTTTTATAAAGAAGAGATATTTTAGTGAGTCGGTTATTAAATTTGTAACCACTTTTTAAAGGTTAAATCCTCAGGTCAAGGAGAACCATTTTCTAGCCTCAATGTGCTCTTTATTTCACGTTAAGTCAGAAAAGTTCTTAAAACTTTGTCTTCGGTAAAGGATATTCAATTTTTTACCGGAACAAAAACCCATACCCATTACTCGTCAGAATCAATTTACAATATTTATTTCCTACCCATTTCGACAAGGCTGACACTACTCAACCTTTAACCAAGTCTGACCTGGCTCAACATGGAACTTAGACCAACTGACTCGATTTAATTTTCAAGGCGACCCAACTCGACCTTCGACCTAAACTGAATCGATTCGACCTTCGACTTGTATCAATTCGACTTAACCTTCGGCTTGGACCAACCCAGCTCGACCTTCGACTTCGACCGACTCGTCTGGAACTTCAACTTGAACCCACTCTTCTCAACCTTCTGCCCTGACTTGCGACTCAAAGTCATTACTAGAAAAATGCAAATTAGCCATCGAATAATAGTAGTCACAAATTAGCCACCGAAATTGCGACTGAATCAATGTACAATAATATTTATTGCTACAATGACTGAAATAGTGACCGGAAATTTTTAGTCTCTAAATATAATATTTTAGCCATCGATTTATCGACCAAAATAAATTTTATTTTGTAAAATATATTTGTTATAGCAATTAGCCACCAAATATTTTCAGCTGCTAAAACATTATTTAATATGTAATGTTTTAGCCACCAATTTAGCGACCGAAAGAAATATCATTTTAAAAAATTATTTTTGGAGCTATAGACTTTATTTGTCCTAATCAATGAACAATTCCACAAGTTGGAAAATTTCAATTTCCTTCTTTTTAAAAAAAAATTCAAATTCTACTACTTTTGTTATTTATTGTACTTTCTTAAAGTTTCTCAATTTCTTTTTTTTAATTTTCATTTCTAAACATGTTATTTTTTTTAAAAAACATTTCAAATGCTCCAAATAAATGAATTATTTTCTTAAATTATTTTTTATATGATAAAATCTTACTTAGCCGAATTGAGAAGTAACATAGTGATACGTTGCACTCAACTTACCTATTACCATCTTATTCACTTAAAAAGATTGATTAAGTGTATTAACGATTGGAATATTAACAAATAAATCGAAATGTATATTTCTCTATAAATATGAAAAATTGTATTCAATTAAATGAGAATAAATACGTAACTTGAAATATATTTATTTAAATAATAAAACAAATTATAATATAAGTATGATCAAATAATCATTAAATAGAAAATAAGTCATAATATAAATACAAAAATGATAATGTAAATCCTAATTTTAGTATGAGAATTGTAAATTTAAAGTATTTAAATATAAATAAAATTCATACGCAAAAAACACGTACACAAAGTCTTCTAACATAGGATCATGATATCTATTGACTAAAACAATACTCAGATATTTTTCATACAAACTCATTAAAACTGCATTAGACTTTTCATACTCTTGGTCTACAATTCTCCTCACTAATAATAGAAAGTGGAATTTGTTGTACAACATGTGATCTTTTCACGCGCTCAGTTTAGAAAATTTCATGTTGAATCTCACTCACAATTAACTTTAGACTTATTTAGGTCAAGTCTAAAAGTTCTAACAATCTGTAATAATAATTTTAACTTCGAAACTGAAAATTTTACTTCCAGAAAAAAATTGACTTCATCTTTCATAAACTTATCGAATTTCTTCAATTCGTGTTCTTTTAACAACAAAATATACATATTTAACAATATATTCAAAAGATTTAAAGCATTAAACTTCATAATTAATAATTATAAGATTAGTATAATATTTTATTATAACAACGTTCTAACTAAATAAAATGTAAAATTATACTAAATAAAATGCTCGATTAATGTTATAATACATAGGTATATAAAATATTTATTATATATTTAGTCATGAAATGGCTTTGTTTCTTGGTAATTTCTGTTTTATACTTGTCCAATGTGTTTATGATAAAACAAATCAACTGGACGTGATTTTTTTTTTCAATTGGACTAACAAATCAATGTTTTCCAGTTTAAATTAGAGCATATTGATTTCTAAGATTCCCCAATATATTGATTTCTAAGATTCCCCGATCAAGACAAAATTAATGTGTAACTTGCTAATGTTATAAATTAATTTCACAATCCAATTCACAAAATTCTATTTTAATTAGAGCCGTCAAAATGGGCTATAACCCGCGAGTCAATCCGGTTCATCACAGATTCGAGCCGGGTTGAGTTGAAAAAAATTACAAATTTTGGTAGGGTTAAAAATAAACCCAACCAACTAAGAACCCGACTCATTCGAGTTGAACCCGTGATGAGCCGGGTTGATGAGCCAACCCGCCAATAAATTTTAAATATTAAATTAATATATATATATATATATATATATATATATAATATTAAAAAAATAAACCTCTAAACCTAAATGATATTCTCTTTAATTCACCATTGCATCTTTTGTTTGTTGTTGTCGTATAAGAGATTGATAATGAGGGTAAAAATTTTGGTAGAGAAAGTAAGAGACCTAGGGGAACTACTTCTAAGATTTGAGATCATTTTACAAAAATTGGTATAAAAGAAGATCAAGGAAATGTTGTGGATTTATCCATTCAAGACTAGTAATTTGATAAGTGACAAGAATGATTTGATATTAGATAGTAATTTATATTTTTGTAATTTTGATTTGTATTTGGAGTTTAACATAATTTGGGATTTTATTTGGATTGTATTGAAGTTTATTTAGATTTTAATCGGAATTATAATTTAGTTTTATTGGGATTGAAGAAAAAAAAAATTGTGTGTTTATTTTTTAATTAAGTGAGCTCGTGAGTCAACTCGTTTAACCCGCCAACTCGTGGTGGGTCGGGTCGGGTTCTAATTTTTTTGGCTCGCTAATAAGTGAGCCGGGTTGGGTTGACCCACTAAGTGGCCAACCCGTTGCGGACCGAACCGGGTTGGGTCGGGTGACCCATTTTGATAGTTCTAATTTTAATTAGAGCTGTCAAAACGGGTATCCCGGCCCGACCCGGCTCGACCTACCACGGGTTGATGATTTAGTGAGCCAACCCAACCCGGCTCACTTTTTAGCGAGCCAAAAAAATTTGAACCCGGTCCGGCCTACCACAGGTTGGCGGGTTAAACGGGTTGGCTCACAGGTTCACTTAATTAAACAAATATTATTTTTATTTTCAGTCAAAACTAAATTGTAATTCTAATTAAAATCTAAATAAACTTTAATACAATCCAAATACAAACCAAAATAAAAGAAATACAAATTATTTATGTGTTGGATACAAACACAACTTAACATGACCCAAATGTAAAGCCCAACTTAATAAAAAAAATAAAAACACTTGTGTGACCCTTTTATCTGCGGGATGGTGAGCCAACCCGGCTCACCACAGATTCAACCCGGATGAGCTAGGTTCTAAATGACCCGGGTCAAAAATCAACCCGTATTGAAATTTGTAAAAAAAATTTAACCCAACCCGGCCCGAACTCGTGGTAAGCCGAGTTGGCTCACAGATTCCAACCTATTTTGACAACTCTAATTTTAATATGTAAGGAATTCATACATTTCTTTCCGACAAATAGTATCAAGGGATAATTTATGACTTAACAATATCAATAGGCAATAATTTTTTTTATCAATGAAATTTCTTTTATTAAAAACCATGAACAAGTCTATAAATTTATGATTAGAAACATGTTAAACCCATGTTTTTAATATCCATTCTTCATTTATTTCCCATCGGACTGTGATAACAACAATTCGTTTTAGTGACTACGATAACCTTATTGTGGGACCATATAATTTAGTGGTGCTACACTTTGAACTACCAATTATTTTGAGAAATAAAACAACCACTCTTTCTTAAATTTAAGGTGTATTTTTCAAAATTTACAATAGGTTCACATAGGACATTAGTTAAAAATGTAATAAATAAGATATTGTGATGGATTTGTGTAAAAAATCACAGAAAATTATTTGTTTGTTTGTAAATTTAATATCAATAAAAAGCAATAAATAAAAAACCCAGATTCTACCGTGAAAGAAAGAATCAGTTCTGAAAAGGAGCATGCCATTAAAGCCATTAAATGTCAATAAATTGATTTTGGTTTCAGTTTCTCAATAATGTTTCATATAAATCATTATTAGCACGTGGCTCACATCCAGAAAATGCTGTTGAATTGTGGTCTACACTTGTATCGACAATTTTAGATCATGATAGAAAAAAAGAGTGTACTATTTTTCTTCTATTTAAAAATTACCTATATAAGAATATCTAGTAATTATGTTTTGAATGTAACTGTTTTATCATATAAAAATTTATGTATGAGTTATTTTAACAATTTAAAAACAAGGTTAAACTGATCTTCTGTAATAAATTGTGAGTTATTTTTTATAAAATATTTAATAATCATTGGAATAAGTTAAAATATTTTGTAAATACATATGAAAACAAATACTTATTTATAAAATAAATTATAATTAAACTCCTTCACTAGAATAAAGATACCAGATTACTTATAACAAACTAAACAAGAGGATACATTTTTAATTTCAGAGAACCAAAGCTGGAGATTTAAAAGTTTTTCACATATGAGATGTTTCAAGTACAATTATATTGGTTAAGATTTTGAGTTTTATGGATAGAAAAAATATAGTTAAAAAAGGTTTTATTGGTATGATTAACAAAATTCTTATATAGAAATTAATCATAAAAAGTTAATAAATATTTCATTCTCATAATATAATTGAAAAAACTAATCAATTAAAGCCGACATTGCATGTTATTTTCTTCTTTCTTTCGTGCATGTTCTTGTCACCTTGCTTTAGCTTTTGAGGGTAAAAAGTGCAATTGATGGCTTGCCAGGAAAATCCACTTCAAATCCTGTATTCTTTTTTTTTTTATCGGCAAAGAATTGAATTAAATTAATAATAGAGCACTTGACGGGTGCTCTAACTCATTTACAAAAAAATGCAGTGCATCTCCAAAACTATGTTTCTACAATAATCTGACAGAATAATTAAACTGGACTTTCAATGCTAGAGCTATGTTTTCCCAATGTCAAGCTGGGTAGGAATCATAAGATTAGCCACCCATATCGCACCTTCCCCGGCCAGTCTACAAGATTACACAGAAAGTGAATACAAAACGAGGTATGCATGGTTCGTTGCACTCCCGAGACTATGTTCTCTTGGTTGTTACGGAGTAACCAAAGAAGTGTGCAAAATCACTGATGAAGAGCTCATTGCTTTAGACATGAGAATCCTTTTCATGCTCACCTGGCAACTTAAACACAGAAAGCATCATATCATAGAGATTTTAAACACACAATAGGAGCAAAGTACCAGTCACTATATGAGAACTTTACCGAAGGAATTTTATGTTTCAACCAAGCCCAAGCGTTAACTTGAGCAAGACTAAAAATATCTTCAGTGTCAACTTTCTTTTGCTTAAAGATCACCTCATTCTTATGTCTCCAAATTTCCCCAACTATAGCCAACCACATTCCTTTCCAAATTGTGTTTTGCCTAGTGTTCAAGCTACTTAAATGAAAGTGTTGAAAGTGTATCCTAGCTTGGTTGTGATGAACTGAGCTCACCCCTATCCAGCTATCACACATTTTCCACACCTTTTGAGACATTCCACAAGAGAAAAATAGGTGTGATGCACTCTCTTCACAATCTAGGCAAAACTCACACAAAGAGTGTTGTAATTGAACTCCCTTCACCGATAATTTATCCTTTGTCGGTAACTTATCCAAGAGTAGCCTCGACCCAAATAATTGTGCCTTCGGAATCACTCTTATACTCCATAACTCTGTGAACACCTAAAAGTATTATTCATAAGCCAAAGCAACCATTTTTTTTAATGAGCTTCAAATTCAAATACACGGGCGATTAATTTATTGGGCATAATTAAGATAATTATTTGTATGTTAAAAACTATAAAATCATAAAGGACTCATTAAATAAAAAATAAGAGTGGTAAAAATTTATAATTTTGAATAAATTTAACTTAATCATAAGAATATATTCGATAAACCGTATGATAATATTCGTTGGTGTTTTAGTCAATAAGTAACTAGAATATTCCATGTACTTTTCTTTTATTATTGAATTATTTTGGTATAAATATTTCTTTTTTATTATCCAGATTCATTGCATTTATTAATAAAAATATTTCTTTTAATATTATTGTGAGTAAATTAAATGTTTTTCACAGTTAACGTTTTATTTGTAACTTGATAAAATGTAAGTCACATTAGTAGTAAAAAAAAAAACATCCAATACTAAATTTTTCAGTAACTTGTTTTGTTACACTCATTCTCTAATGTAATTTTCATACTATATCCTATTCCAACACCAGTTCGATTCTATAATTTTCATGTAGAGGAATCTAAGGAGACAAATTTCATGTCTTACATTAGTCAAAATTAATAGATTCAAAATTGAAAAAAAAAAATGACTGTCTTAGAAGGTAAACTGGATCCAAATATAAACGCTATAAAACGAAAAAATATTTTTAAAAGATAAAGCAAAAAAATAAAATAAAAGACAAAAACATGTATACTGGTGAAAAGGCAACATAAAATAATATTTACCACTTAAGAATATGACGTGCCTTATTTCAGAACATAAGAAGGAGTGGCTGGAACGGCCTCCATGTACATATATTTACTGTTTTCCTTACATAAAAGTTTGAGTTGAAGTTTTGAATCATTGCAACCATTGTACCTAGAAATATGAAGGGGTTATATATTGACTAAGCCATCATCTGGTAAAACTCATCGAAATCAAGAACACCGTTGTGATCAATATCAAAGGCACCGATCATTGCAACACAGTCATCATAGGACCTATCATCTCCAAGACGGTGCAACATCCTCTGCAACCCCTTCGGGGTGATGCAACCACACCCTTCTTTCTCCCACACAAACATCTCAAAAGCCTTTCGTAGATCCCGCTCATCACCATCACCACCATCTCTCTTCATCAGCTTCGTGAAATCCTGCAAGTCCAGCATGTTATCCCCATCAGAATCGAGGTCATGGATGACCCCTTCAACGTCCTCGTGAGACACCTGCTCCCCAATGGATCCAAAATACGACCTTAGCTCATAGGCCGAGATTTTCCCATCTCCATCACCGTCCAAGTGGCGAAAAGCCTCCACCAGCCCGTTCATCTCTCCCTTCTTTGGGGTTGTGCATGTTGACATGGGAGATCGTGGAGACGCAGTTGAGGATTGTGATGATGAGTTGGAGGATCTTGATCTCGGGCGACGAAGGCTTAACCTAAGACTCTTGTTGGAGAACCATTTGGAAGGCTTGAAAATTCTATCGGTAGCCATTGGAGTTATGAGATATGAGATATGAGAGATGAGAAAAAGCAATTGGGTTTTATGGAGTGAGAGTGTAGAAGTCGGTTTGGGACGTGGTGTGTGTTATGTGATGTATATGGAAAGTAAAGGTTGTGTGGGAGTTGCTGTGAAAGTGCGTGAGGGGGCAGAACTAGATGTGAATAAGATCACGAAGTGATGTTGTTGGGAAGGAAAGTGCATGGTAGTTTCGTAGTGGGTCCAAAAATAAGTGGATCAAACACTTTTCTCGTCAAATCAAATCACTCTCCTCTTTGTTTTCCTTCTCACTACCACACTCTAGTGTTTAGGCCTCCCTTCTATTTTTTTCTTTTTTCTCTATTTCCAACATTTTTAGCTACAGTAAAATAATTATCATACCTTTTATTTACTTTTTTTTATTTTTATCTCACAATAACTACATAGACACAAATTAATTATAATATATTTATCACTATGTTTTATTATATCATTTATTATTACACTTATTATTTGTCTTTTTATTTCTTATTATGTGTGCAGTGTAAGGGATTAATATCAAAGATTATGATTCTTTATTCGTTGAAATAATTAAAATAGCATGTGCTTTAATTACCTCTTTTAGCTTGTACGTCTTTCCTTAAAAACAAAAGTTGAGTGAAACACATTTTCTAAATCACCTTAACAGATTGAGTACTTTTGTTTCATAAAAGAAAAGGAAAAATTCTTACCTAAACTATTATCGCTCTCTTATCTCATTCTTTTTCTTCCTCTATATATCTTCTTTTTTTTCTTGAATTATCTATTTAAACTAAAACATATTGAAATGGATTAAATGAATTCTACTTTATGTTTTATTTTTTATTTTTAGCTTTAACTTTCCAAAAATTTCTAAAGAAGAAAAAATAGTTAAGTGCAATATATATACCGTAAAAAATAAAATCAAGGATTGAAGTGGGTATAATAGGATTGCAAAGTATTAATCAAATGGAATATAATAGGATTTCATATTTAACACGGTACAAAATTATAACAGTATTCTTTGAATTCAATTGTTTTAAACTAAGCTATCAATTGTTAAATACATTTTGAATAATACATACGTGTGTATATATATATATATATATATATATATATATATATATATTTTTTATTTTTAAAGTGGAAAGATTGTTGGTTAATTTAAGCTTTTGATTCTATTATATTTTTAACTTAATCTCTTTATTATTAGACAGTTTAATGAGACTAAAAATATATTGATACCAATCTTTTATTTGTTCTTTCACTATAATTAACAATGTTATCTAGTTTAAGAAAAAATTGGACACATCCAATAACAGAACTTGGACAAAAACTTTAGAGATGTTAAATTAGATCTTTTATATATAAATTATTTTTTTAATTAAATAAAAAGACTATGACACAAAGAAAAAGGGAACAATGGCTCGATTGAAAAAGTTCACATTAACTTTTTGGATTACATTATGTTATGTTAGCACTTTTATTAGAATTATATTAGCACTTTTAAACGGAATTGTTGACATTTATTTTGTTTATAACTTAGATTTGGATAATGTTAATATCTTTGATTTAGATTTTATGTTGTTTATAATTAATTTGAATTTGGATTAAATGAAATGTTGTTCGTTGGTGTTGGTGAAATTTCATTGCAATTGTCATAAATGTGAACAAATTTAGAAATAGAAAATATAGTTTTTAACATTACATATGATTTTTTTTATATAATTTACATACGGATTATTTCATATGTAATATACACATATGTATCATAGTTAATTATCTATGGATTTTTCCTTATGTAATTTACATATAGATTCTAATATCTACGAAAATTTTTTTTTATGTAAAGTTACATATGAAGTGTTTCCGTATGTAAGTTTACCAATGTCTGGTTTACATACGAATTTATTTTCGTATGTAATTTGTAGATAATATCTAATTACATATGAATTTTATACATTGCATACAGATTTTGTCCATAGATAAAATCACTTTTTTTTGTAGTGTCATTTCCTCTGTTTACACAATTTTAATGAAGTGATTTTCATATGTATTTCCCAATTTATAATATTTCTAATTCATTGAATTAACTTAACATGGACATTTTAATTTCTACTCGAATTCAAGGTTATTCCACTAATTCATTATGTGCAACGAAATGCGTAATGTAATAAAAAATACATCACAAATTTTTTAAGTTATACCATATGTAGCGGAAAACACAAAATTATAAATTTCATAATTTAGGTTAAACTAATTTCGGGGAAAGATATAATTAAGGTTCATGTCAATTTTATAAAAGAATCCCTACAATCATAATTAGGCATACTAATTTGAAAAAAAAAAACTTAATTTGAGAAAAACATCGTAATAGAAGAATCATAAATACATAAAACATAATAAGATACTCTTGATTCATAAAGATAGTGTGCGTTTTTCAATCTTTTGTTTTCTATCTCTTAACATTTCTTCCTACTCTAATCCTTTTTTAGTGACTTATGGTAGAAAAACCTTATAAGTAGTGAGAGAACTCCATTACCTTTAATTAACCAACGACCACCAAATTAATTTTTATTTTATTTTTTAAACAATAAATATATAAATAAAATAAGTGATACAATAAAACTTTTACTAAATTTAATATAAACAAAATAATAATACATAAATATAATTTAAAAAATACATTACATATACACAAAATTAAATTAAATTTTTTTTAGAAACCGTGACTCCCTCTATCATAATCCGCCATTGGACACATCATTCCCAAACGAATGTCGTTAGTGAGAAAAAAAAAATAATGTTGCATATACTTTAGTAATTAGAGGATCCTATTTAATATTTTAATAATGAAGATATCAACAAAGTAATTTAACCTTAGCGTTATGTTACATTCTTTGAGATCAATACAAAACAAAATGTTATAATTTGAAATCAATATTAATTGGCTTACTTGTAGAATTGCTTCAACATATAATTACTCAGGTCTCTTCATGTTTATTGGGTTGGGTATTAGAGGATCTCATTACAAATTTCTTCCTTTAAGAGACACCTTCACGTCTTTATTATTATGACTATATCCACATTAGATCCACATGTATTTTATTTTCTCAATCGGATCTTTTTAATGTAAATGCAGTTTAATCATTTCATTTGTTTGAAAAAGAGTAAATTTCTATTTGAGAAAAATATAAAAACAATATTTAAATTATAGAAATATAGAAATTTGTTTTAGAAAAAAAATTATTTCGAAAGAAAATATAAAAATAGAAAATTAAAGTATAACAAAATATAAAAAATTTTAATTGAAATTTATAAAATTTATAAAAGAGAAAAAGTATTAAAATTAAATAGATATTTTAAAAAATATAAAAGAATTAAAAATATAGCAAAATATATAATTTCTAATTCAAATTCATAAAATTTTGAAAATAGAAAAAAGTATAGAAATTTATTTAAGAAATTTTATTTTAGAAGAAATTTAAAAATATAGAAATATTTGAAATAAGTTTGTTATATTTATTGTATTTAAGATGTAAATGTAAAGAAATATTTTTAAGTATTTAGTGTTTTTATATTTAATTATTTAAATGTGAAGATTTATTTTTGCAAGTTTTTTTTTTGTTTACATAGAACTGTTAGAGTTTTTTTTAATAGCATATTTTGCATAGTATTTACATGGATAACATGACTTTGCTTTTACATAAGAATTCGACTTTTAGCAAGCCGAATTCTTACCTACAATGTGATCATTCTGCACCAAAAAATCAATCGAAATTTAGTTTTCAAAGAACCAAATCCTGAGTTGGATTTTTCTTGTTCAAAATATTTTAAAAAAATAAAAAACAAATTTTATAATACTCAAATTTCTTAAAATTAAAAAAAAAATGTATAGAAAGCCTCAACCTCTATTTTTCTATTTTGTTTTCTAAATAAAACATTTTTAATAAATTTTAATACTTCTCTATTTTATTAATGTTATAAATTTCAATTAAAATTTTTGATATTTTGTTATATTTTTAAAAATTTCTAATAAAAACATTTTCTAAATAAAATTCCTATATTTCTATAGTTTCAAATATTCATTTTTATACTTTTTTCAGAATAAAAAAATATTTTTCAAATAAAAAAATAAAAAATGTGTCAACAGTAAAGGGTCTAATTGAGAAAGTAAACTACTTGTAGGTTTAATGGTAATAATGAAGATGTGAAAAAGTCTACTACAAGAAAAAATCCTATCATTACTCATGCCATTACTAATATTTTGACAAATCATAATCGTAGTCCTTGTCTTCATACCTCGTAGGCTATGCCTACTCCAAATATATTAACTAACATTTAATTTCAATATGATATTTTATTGCTATTTTATTTTATAACCTATCAAAATATAACCATTATTTCCGTACTAACATTAATTTTAGTCTAACATTAAAAAAATTATTTTTGACCCTTAAAGTACTTTTATTTGGCTGAAATATCTTTACATTAACTATGTTATGGGTATTAGTTGGATACTATATAATGTGTTTATATATATATATTTTTTAAATACTTTATTGTTCCACGATTTTTACCAAAATCTTAAATATAGGTTTCTAAATTTTTTTTACTCTTAATTAAGTCCATATTTTTTTAAAATACGTAATAATTAGGTTCATCTCATTAGAACTAGAGATGACAAATAAATCTGTCCTCGTGGATATTGTCCGAACCCGTCCCCGTTTTGACGGAAAATCCCCGCATTAACTGGGTATGGTAATGGGTATGGGAAATCCCCGACTTTTTCAGTTGGGTATGCGATGGGTATGGGGATGTACATATCCTCGCCATAATACCCGTCCCCGCCATATCTCCATTCTCCTTTAAATTATTAAAATATCTACAATTAATTAAGTAACCATATATATATATATATATATATATATATATATATTCTATTTTTTATTTTTTTTATTTATTTTTTTTTTCATGAAACTTTTTTTTATTTCTATAT
>Ga0214542_1008859_pt1 | contig 16188 bp, 8 predicted proteins | sample CNSS1metaG_FD_160096 | JGI IMG/M metagenome (GOLD analysis project Ga0214542, IMG submission 160096) | Root nodule microbial communities from cowpea collected in UCLA plant growth center, Los Angeles, California, USA - CNSS1 | ecosystem: Host-associated > Plants > Roots > Nodule | place: USA... | reverse complement strand
AGGAACTAAAATGAACGAGTTAGAAATATTTTGTTACGATCTAAAGAAGAAGACTTGTAGTTATTTTTCTATGCCAGATGGCATTTTAGAAGTCCCTCCTTTTGACACTGAGCTTAAGGTTTTGAATGGTTGTTTGTGTCTTTCTCATCATCATGATGATAATTTTTTTGTGTGGCTAAAGAGGGACTTCAGTGATGAAAAATCTTGGTCAAAGTTGCTGAATTATAAGAATCGTCCTTCAACTTGTTATTGCTGTCGACATTACACGGAAATAATTTGTATCCGTGAGAAAGATGATGTTGTGCTGCTTGCAGATACAGGTTTGCAAGCAGAATTTACCTTGTTCAATATCAGAGACAATAGAATAAAGGTTCGCGAAATTTATAACGAGAACAAACAGTCTCTTTTCTCTTATGATTATGTTCAGAGCTTGGTTTTTCCGTGTAGGAATTAAGTAGCCTTATGTTTTCTAAGGCTGATACGGGTGGTTGAGGAAGCCATCCGACATTTCTTTCTTCAGTACTACACTGCTATGAAGGTTCGATAAATGTGCTGTGAAGGGTTGTGTAAGCATCGTTCTACACTGTCAAGTTAAGGATCATATGAAATAAAATAGGCTTTTCGTGACTAAATTCAACCCAATAGTGTCTGGTGTATAAATAGCTTCTATGCATTTGGATGGTACCACTTGTACCTATTACATTTATATAATTTGTTTTCTGATAAAGAAATTGATACTATTAAGAGTAATAGTAGTTTTTGTGATTCCATTTTCTGTTTTTTGGATATTCGGACTCCCTAAACTCATTTTCTCTTAGAAAATATTACTGCGTTGGTGAAACAAAGCATTGGCCAAGTCATGAGTTGTGAGTATTAGCATCATTGAACTTCGGCATCTCATGAGTAAAATCTTCCCATATTTCTCAGCCTTAGCCTTAAAAGTATTGTAATATTACTTTATTAATCCTGTTACTATTTAACTATTAGCAAAAAAACTTCTATCCTATTATAGGAAAATAGTCAAATGATTACTAATTTTGACTACTTCGCTTACCATTTTATGTGTCCTGACACATTCCATTTTTTTTTTTGAATTTAATTAAAAGCTGAATAATGTAGTAGATGAGAGTGGAAGCTCACTTTCACGCGTGGGCTGAAAAATTCTCACTCTCTCACCTTACCACATTCTTTGAAACATTTTGAAACAGAACCCCTTTTCTTTTCACTGTGAAAAATTTCCACTCTCTCACCCTTACTCCATTCTCTTTCCAAGAAAACCCCTTTCTTCTTCACTCTAAAAAATTCTCAAACTCTCACGCTTCCATTTAGAAACCCCACCCCCATCCCATTTATTGTAAACCAAGTATTGGTTTCCATTGTGAAAACTACAATTGAAAAAAGAATTATCTCCTAAACTTGGTTTAAACCAAGTATTGGTTTCCAATAAAAGTAATGACATCAACATCATCGTAATATCAGTTCAACTTATTTATAATTAATTCATAATTAAAAAAATAAACACACAACTACTAATGTGTCATAGTCTTAACACATGCAAAAACATAAATATCAACATGGGTAGGTTGGCAAACAAAGCCATGCAAAATTCAATAATTAATATTGTTCTAATTTTGGCCCTTCCTCCTCGCGTTAGTGAAAAACGGAGTTCCTATGGATTGACTCTTGAAACGTTTCCTTGGTTGATCCCTCAATTGGTGATACAAATTACTGCTTTGGCATTGGTCAGTGTCTTCAACAATTGTGTCCACGTTTTCCTTAACCTAGTTAACATGTTCAATAGTATTTTAAAAAAATTCAAATAACATGGTCTTCCCCACTTTCAGAAACTTGGACTTCACCCTACTATTTCAACTGATGATTCCTCCTTAAGGACATCAATTTTTTGGACTCTTCCATTGATTTCCTTAGTTCAATAATCACTGCTTCTTGTTCCACAACAACTTGTCTTAATTGTTCATACTCTTGTTCTTCTTCCTCAAATGTTGTACCATATTTTTGAAAAGCTTCCTTAACAAACAATTGACAAAGCTCAAAGTTGGACACACCAACATCAATAACAACCTACAACGTTTGACGAAAACAAACTCACATATTAAACAACTCATATTACCAACCAAAACACAATCCAAAAATCTTATGAAATTAAACATACCATGTCCTTATTCAAACAATTCTTAATTTTGTCCTTTGCTACTTTCATATCCATCTAATGTAATATTCTAGGGAACTCTATGATGGACTTGCAAACATTGGATTTTGGAATCAAAAAATGGTCAAACGACCAAAACATAAAGAAGTTCACACCAAAGGAAGTACTCAACCATGTTAAATTAAGTAAAAATAATAATTTATAATTCAAATAGATTGAACAACAAATACTTGTAACAGATACACCAACCAACAATATGGAAGTGAGTGGTGTTTCCTTTATCTGTTAAGAACATAGAAGCATTGCATATGGTCTCATCCAAGTAATCATAAACCACACCACCCTAGTTATATTTCTCAAGGCTACCAAAGTCTTCCACAATCGTAAACAATATGGGGAAAACTCTTCCACTATGATTTGGACATAATAACTTAGATATTCCCAATAAAATATAAAGCCTACAAAAATCCTCTAAACTAAGCTCTTCACTATGTTCTAGTAGAAGATGATAAACCATCTTAACATCAACACTTTTCTTATCAAATAATTGATTACAATTGCTTTGTAAACCAATACTCTCACCATCCACCCTTAAACCCATTCCCAAACATACATCCAATAAAGTAAATTCAACAACTTCCTTACTTATTAAAACCCTACTTACTTTCAATCCACAAACTAATTAACAACCTAAGAAGTGTCCTAGAAATTTTGACAAGTCCTTTCCACAGGGTGTTCCTTCAAGAAGCGACTTTTGTTCAGTAGTTAACTTGTTATTTAATAAACCAATGTATTTCGTCCGACATGAATGGGTAAAAGTCTACAAGAAAATTATCATTATAAGTTACCACTTCACTTTGTTTAAATATAAAATAATTGAAAATATACATCACATACCTTCGTATTAGCCTACCTATCACCATCACAATCACTGTCGTCACTATAATCACCCATTATACAATACCGTATTCAAAAATTGATGTCAATTGATGTCACCATACATCATGCAAACAATTAATGTTAGTCAGATTACCAAACATAAGAAGGTTGTTAAGTAGTGCATTTGAATGACCTGATGAATTTTATGACATCAAGAAACCTCAAAGGAAAAATGACATGTATATCATTTGACATGTACATTATTGAGCACATCATGGGAAAACCAATTTACTCAAGCAAAGAATATGACACATGGTCAACATACCAATAACATGGATATGTAATGTGCAAATATTATACCATGGTTTGACATTTATTGACTCAAGATTTGGCACATATATCTCTTTATAATTTACCCAATAAGCCAAGCAATCAAAGTAATCCTTGCTCAACTTGGTTAACTTTAACAACCATATGTAAAGTGAAAATATTATACCATGGGTTTGCACATATAAACTATTAACAATCTAAATCATCCATAGTCAACTTTAACTAAGACGAATATGTAATGTTCAAATACTATAACATGAGTTCATACATCTTAACCATATATTTTGATTTAGCATTACCATTTACTCAGTAAGCCAATAAATGAATGTCATTTGTGCTCTACAAGCATTTAAATCTACTAAAAGAAAACCTATGCAACTTATGAGCAACACCACCGCTAAAATGAAACCAAGACTAAAAATGACAATTTGAATCACTTCACACTTCCTAAGGAATCACCAATAAACACCAACAAACATGGCAACCCATACATATACAGAACTACCAATTACCATCCTTACAATACCAACCACCAAGTCCCTAACAGATTCAGAGAACTAACTAAATAAATCCACCATAAATAGCCTCATTGAAAATAGAGCATCAAATAAATATCCCCATTATAAAAAGAGTATCAAATTTAAGTTAGGTTTAAGGATTTCAAAACTTACCTCCACTATCGACGCACTAGGTATAACATCCTTTGGAAAAGAAGGATTCTAAGATGAACACGACTTACAACAAAAGCGACTTCTACAACATCAACAATAATCAAGGTTCAACATAACATCAATCCAAAAATAAGGGTTTCAAGACATAGAAAAAGAACGGATTCAACGGTACAACTACAATGCATAACAACAATAACGCTTCAAGAAGTTAACGCGACATTAATGAAGACAAAGACGAGTTCAAGAAGACCACTTCAAAAAGAGTTTCAGAAGATTGCTTTCTTTCAATAAATTTGTCTTATAAACCATTGGCTTAAATATCCTTTTGGTCCTCATTTTCGTAGTGTTTGTTGCGGATGGTCTTCATTTTGACAAAAGGTTTAAAATGGTCCTCATTCTTACCGAAGAATGATCCTCATTCTCGCAATTCGTGTTTTATTTGGTCCTTTTCTGTAACGCCGTTTAAATCATTAACGAAGCATTGTACAGGTGGCACGATTTGTATTAGGGTGTGTTACGTGTACTGTACATATGACTAATTAACGTTAAATTTCCAATTTAGGGGAAATTTTGCAATTAGGAAAATTTCTTCATCTTCGTCTTTCTTGAGCTCGGATTTGTAGAGGAAACATCTAATACTTGCCATTTCATCATTGGATTGTAGTTGCGCTCTTCATTTCAATTTTCCAGTTAATCATCATCAACAAGGTAAGTGGCTTTAAGGTTTTCTGGTTGTGTTTGCTCGTGGGTTAGGATTTTCGTAATTCTATTTCGAGGTTTGTTTGCACTAACTGCTGAAACTCAAATAACTCAACCACCAAGGAATGAAGTGGAGAGTCGACCAGCACCACTACCAAGACCAGAAGAACCTACCAACACCAGAAGAACCATCTCAGCAGTTTAGGATGAAATTACAGATTAGGAGGAGGCCATTATAGCAGCTACAAACATCTTAGTTATTTTTTGGAATTTCTGATGTAGAATTCATTATTGATGTACTACATTCTGACTTTCCTTAAACTTCGTTCAATCTCACTTTTGCCAAATATTGATGTAGTGCATATTTTGATGAGGATGAATTAATGTTATGAATTTAACTTCTTCTAGACTTAGATCAATCTAATTTTTTCCAAGCTTAGATCAATATCACTTACTTCAATGCTCAGATTAAGATGTCATTTTGAACATGTTGGAACTAATATCAACATAATCAAACTAATTCATTTCTTCATTTAACAATAGTATAAAACAGATTGGACTTTAAAAGATTATACATAAATAGTACGAATAATACAATAACAACACAAGTGAACCCTATTACTAATTGTAGCCTCTTCTCAGCAACCTTCAATGACTCCTCCAAATCCATTAATCTGTCTCATTTGTGTCATGATGATGACATCCTTTTCATCAACACCACCATTTGAAAAAGTTGCAGCCCACATTATTGGAATCACCACTCTGTAAATCAATAAACCAAAAATTAAAACCAATTTGTTATTAACACAAAAATAAAAATAGATTGTACCCAAAATTTTCTACCAATATTCTTTGGAGTTCTTGTCATCTTCAAAGCTGCCATCTCTCCGCAACTACAAATCGGAGTTAATCCATTTCTCGTTGAACCACCAACAGTGCACGAAGTGATACAACACGGTTGCCTCCAACGATTACAACTAGAGGTAAAGGAAGAAGATTGGGACTGTAACATACCTATACCTATATAATAAGATTGCATGAAGAAGAATACTGCAGCAACATCAATTGGGAATGGAGGAACAAGATTGCCAAAACTCACCAACTGCCCAAACATTCCTTACCAAAACCCTAGCTTACTTATTCATCCCCAAATATCTAATTACCACACCTGTACAGTACACGTAACACATCCTAATACAAACCGTGCCACATGTCCAATGCTCCGTTAATGATTTAAGCGGCGTTACAGAAAAGGACCAAATAAAACACGAATTGCGAAAATGAGGACCATTTTAAACATTCAGTAAAAATGAGGACCATTTTAAACATTCTGTCAAAATGAGGATCATCCGCAATAAATATTACGAAAATGAGGACTAAAAAGATATTTAAGCCTAAACCATTTATGTCTTTCAAATATAGCCACCGTGGAAATCAATTAAAACTAAAAAAAATAATAATAAAGTGTCAGTGTCATGTATGGTTGTGAGATAAGTTGTATATCATTTTTCATTTTTGTAGTCACCTAAAGTCCTACTTATATGCCTACAGTGGTGACTGGTTAGGGATGAGAAAAAATTCATTTTTTTATCTAATTCACTTTTAGTTTTAGAAAATTTAATTCAAATTTTTTTATAAAAAATATATTTTACATTTTGAAGTTGATTTAAATATTTGAATTTAAATTTAAATTTAAATTTTAATTCAAATATCTTGGACTTAAAAAAGAATTCAAACTAATTCGGTAGAAAAACTGAATTTGGATACAAAATTTGATCAATTGAATCTAAGATAGATCTGGAATGGATCTTTACAAATCTAATTCATGATTACCCTTAAAGCTGACAAGATAACTCAGTTGAGCTACCCATCCATCAACTTGGCCAATGAAGATTGTATGAAACAACAAATACAAATTAAAGATATGGGTGACTGAAATAAAATTTCCATCGATGCTTCTGCACTTCCTTTAACGTTGGAGTTTGATGTTGTTGTACTGTGGTTCCTATAAAAATGTGTGATTTGGATTTCTTAGCAAGATCAACGGTATCCAAAACTGTAAAAAAATATGTTTCTTCAAATGGGTGAATGGAGAAGAAAAAAAATAAGTGTTTAAATGATTTGATTTGAAACAGTAGGAGGACTTAGTAAAGCCCATAACATTTATCGTTTGAAAAAACTTTTTTAAGTTTTCAAAATATAACAATTAATTAACTAATAAAAAAGAAATAAGAAAAATTAAAATAATGTTAAAGATATAAATATCGTGTAATTTTCTAATTCGACATCTTATCAACTTACTTGCACATGGAAACATCAATAGAATTGTTAACATAATTAATAAACATATATATATATATATATATATATAATAACTCATAAATATAATAAATAATTAGATAGCATTAAATATAATTAGGAATATTTTTAAATAATGCAATATTACATTTTTAAACTTGATTTACTTTAACTTGTGAATAAAAATATACTAAAATTGTATCCGAAAATTACATCTGTTAAAATCATTAAAACAACCTATTATGTCAAATTTTAAGTCGAGAATTGTAATAGACTTCTAAAAGAATTTAATATAATTAAATTTTATTTATTAAATTGAAATTCATTTTGATTTGTAAGTAAAAAATTGGATGTGAATATAAAATAATACCTTTAGATATGTAAATAAAAAATTGAATATAAATATAAAAAATCATTACATTTAATAAAACAAAAAGGATAAATAAATATGTGCATAAACAATTAATTAATTGCTAAAAATAAAAAATATACGAATACAATTATAAATCTTTTTAAAAATAATAATATTAGATTTTAAAACTGAAATTAATTTCGTGAATGAAATTGAAGGTAAAGTGTAGTAGATAAAAATATATGTTAAAACCGCTTCCCAAATATATAACTGAGTAAGATCCTTATTTAATAAGTTATATTTTAACATTTTAAATATGTATTAACTAATTTTTATTTAGTCGTTATTAACCGTTACTAGTTATATAGATCGTATCGCATTGCATGGATTTGTTCCTTGCATAAAAAGTTTCATAGTGCATTGAAAAATATAGGAAATACATAAGTCTATTTTAAGAAAATTCTATTATTTCATTGATCTTGAACATGTAGTGTCATGTTTTCTAACATTAAATGTTATTATAAGTGTCACAACTCAACATATAACATGGCACTCAAGGTATTTATAATACTATATTATTCATGTACTATCTATTATTATATAATTTACCTAATGAGTTTAACTATGGTGTAGTGCAATAAGCAAACTAGTAGCTTGAATGTTGCTACTACATCATATATAATGGATGACAACTATTGTGGAAGTCAATTATAAAAGTGGTTGGGATGAGATAATATGATATATCTCATTTATACATATGTCCTAATTAATTTTCATATGTAATAATTTTATCTTCAATTTACTTTTGTAGATTTTTGTTGACAAATAGCCATTGGTTTCAAAAGCACTACCATAAGTTTAGAAAATATGGGCAAAATATTTTCTTTCTAAATATAAGAATTTAGAAGTTGATAGTTAGATTTAGTTTAGTAATTTTAAATGTTTAAGAACTTTGTTCAAAGATTAGATAGTTATCTTTAAGATTTATTAAAAGTCTTTTCTATGATATATTATTATACCTGTTTTTAGATTTGCCAATTTTGGCCTTTTATTGAAGGTGTTTTGTAATATTTCTTTATTTTTACATCTTGTATGAGATTAACATAACTTCAGATGCATCAACAAATATTAAAATATCCAAGAAAATATTTTATACAACTCAAATACTATTTTTTATGCGTTTTTATCTCACGAAGCTACTGTTGGAATTTGACCTTATTTTAAAGGTGTTTTGTAATTTTTTTTTATTTTCACATCTTGTATGAGATTAACATAACTTCATCTACATCAACAAACACTATAATATCCAAGAAAATATTTTATGCAACTCAAATGCTATTTTCGATGTGTTTTTTTTTTCATGAGGCCACTATTGGAATTTGTTGGAGTAGTCCAAGTGTAAGTCAAAAAGAGTCAAAGTTCCACATTGGGTAAAATAAACAAAGTTAAATACTATATAAGAATAAAGACCCATAATACCATGGCCTTAAGGTTTTGGTGTAAAACTGCTATCAAATGTCTTATATGTGTAAGATTAATGTCATATAACCATATAGAACCACAATTTCCCAATGACTATAACCATAACTCATATATGTGAAAAAATATATATACAAACTCATTAGTGGTATCAGAGCTGATGGTTCGGAGTGACTGATCGCATAATCATAACCATAACAAAAAGGGGTCACTCGTACACTTGAAGGGAAATATACCATATGAAAAAAAAAACAAGCCTTAAGGTTTTGTTGGTGTAAAACTAGTGTCAAATGTTTTATATGTGTAAGACTAATGTCATATAACCATATAGAACCACAATCTCTCAATGACTATAACCATAACCCATATATGTGAAAAATATAAAATATAAACCCAACAGAATTTAGCCTTATTCTGAAGGCATTTTGTAATTTCTTTATTTTCATACCTTGTATGAAATTAACATAACTTCAACTGTATCACCAAATATTATAATATCCAAGAAAAAAATTATTTTATACAACTTAAATACTACATTCGATGTGTTTTTATCTCACGACGCCACCATTGGAATTTGGAGTGCTTGTTGAGTCAGGTTTATCAAAGCAATGGGAAAAATGTTTTTGTTTACACTAATTATTCATAAAATTTGAATAAAACATATTTAATGAAAGAAATAGAGTGTCAAGATAGCATTCTTACAAGGCATTGCCAAATTCTGACCATAAATATTCATGGTGGCTAATTGTGAGCAGTTATGGATAATCTTCATCGACGATCTTAATAATGAGTTGTCTCATCATGTAAAGATTGTTTAAAATGTTAAGGTAGGATAAAGTTTTACTTGGGGCCCACAATCGGCCGCCATTGTTTTGATCCTAAGACATCGTTAGGGTCAATCACTATACATAGAAGTATTATCCGCTTTGGAGCGTCGGCTCCATCACAATTTTGTCTTTAAAAGGCGCCTTAGAGGTTGAAAGGAGGAAGGAGTATTTAAACCATCTTAGGCCTCGACTTCTAAGTGATATGTGACTATTGGATGTGGTAGGAACATAAAGCCCCCAGTCGAAGTCTAAGGGGAATGAGCGGATCATCCCCAGTGGATGGCTTAAGGGACTAAAGGTTTTGTTATCAATCCCACGGGATTGATGGTTCTGTTATGGGCCCTACGATGGGTGTCAAATGTTTTTACCGAGATCCGAAGTGTGGACCTTTGGACAAGTGGCAAAATTTGAATGGATTGGATAATCCTTATGTATGCTCTTGAGGGCTAGAACACAGGGGAAGATCCACCTGCAAATGACTCTATAACGCTCAAGTCAGTAAGAGACTTTGGATCTTTTAAAGTAAGAGAGGCTGAGTATGACAAAGTGTGTATTTCTTGGTGAAATACTAGGTGTAACTTATGATTGTGTGATAAAAATAGATAATATAAAGAGAATATAAAATAATATAAACAAATATAACAACTTACCTTTATATGTTAAATTAGTGGAATAATAACAATAATGTGATACATTCATTACCTGATATACCAAATATTTTTTAAATATATGGTATTAAGGAATATCACGACATAATCAAACTACCGATATTTAATCACATATACTATTAATATATGAATATTTGCACCAACAAATATATCTCATAATATCTTTCAATTACTTTAGGTCAGTAAAGTTGAATGAATCTTATTGGACCGCATCACTTTGCATATTTGCTGGGCTAGGTATGTACATGTATAAAATTGGTTAATCAATGCTTCTCGAGCATAATTAGAGTTAACTTATACCCTTTTATTTAAGAAAATAGTAAATTAGCTAAGAAAGACTCAATTGGCCAATTTGATTCACAAGGTAGCATTTTGAAATCTACACTAGTGGTAAGCGGTACATTAGTGTCATTAGACACCAAAGGAAGTTACTTTAGTGAGTTCCAAAGGTATGGTGTTAGGCATCTCCAAGGGACCGTTGGGCACAACCTGAAAATTTAGTTCTAACGAGCTCTAGTTGGGTGCAAGCATCTTAGCCTCAACGCAACTTCTTTGAAAGATGTGATGGCTTTTTGATGTTCGCTGGATGGGCTTTCTTTAGTGTTGATTAGTTAAATAACTTTAGAAATTGTGTACAAAAGAACATAATTTGTGTTACAATTAAAATTTCCAAAAGTATAATCTGTGTTAATATAACGTGTGTGACCAATCGTTAACATTATTATTTTAAAGGTTAAAATACCTTTTTGGTCCCAATTTTTGTCAAGTTTTTTCAAATAAGTCCTAATTTTGGTTTTGTGTTCAAATAGGTCCCAATTTTCGTCAATTTTGTTCAATTGGATCCTTTTTTGCTAACACCGTTTAAATTATTAACAACCATGAACAATGACTGCCACGTGTCACTTCGTAGTTTTTTTGAATTTTTTTATTTTTATTTTTATTTATTTTTATTTTTTTAAATTTTTTTTAAAAAAATTTATTTTTTTAAATGTACACGTGTCAACCTAGGAGTGTGTCACGTGTCACTTCGTGGTTTTTTTGAATTTTTTTTGAATTTTTTATAAAATTTTTTAAAAATTTTTTAAAATTTTTTAAATTTTTTTTAAAATGTCCACATGTCAATCCAGTAGCGTGCCACGTGTCAAAGTCAATGTTCTAAATTCAATTTAGTCCCTATATTTGTTATTTTTGTTCAATTAGGTCCCAATTTTTGTTAACATTAACCAATTTGGTCTTTCTCCAAATTAAAACCAAATTTAATTTTTATATTAAAATCCACATTTTTTATTAAATATTTTTATATAATATATTAAAATTCACATCATTACAACTTTGATATAAAAATTAAATTTGGTCACATCTTCGATAGGGACCAAATTGGTTAATGTTAACAAAAATTGGGACCTAATTGAACAAAAATAACAAATATAGGGACCAAATTGAATATAGAATATTGACTTTGACATGTGCCACACTACTGGGTTGACACGTGGACATTTAAAAAAATCAAAAAAATTCAAAAAAAATAAAATAAAAAATTCAGAAAAACCATGAAGTGACACGTGGCACACTCCTGGGCTGACACGTGTACATTTAAAAAAATTAAAAAAAAATAAAAAAATTAAAAAAATTAAAAGAAAAATTAAAAAAAATAAAATAAATAAAATAAATATAAAAAAAAACCACGAAGTGACATGTGGTAGTCACTGTTAATGGTCGTTAATGATTTAAACGGTGTTAGCAAAAAAGGACCCAATTGAACAAAATTGACGAAAATTGGGACCTATTTGAACACAAAACCAAATTAGGACTTATTTGAAAAAACTTGACGAAAATTGAGACCAAAAAGGTATTTTAACCTATTCTAAATATTTCAATTATATATTAAATAATGTGTGCGTTGTAATTATTAATGTGTATTAAGTAATATGTATTGATGTTGCACAAAAACGATGGCAGATGGAAAGGGTGTCAAAATCTTGAAATCATGCTTGCATTTATGATGTGTTTGTTTCCAAGAATGGATTTAAGAGAATGTAGAAGTAAAAATGAGGTTGTTTCTTGATGGAGAGATAAAAGTGAAAATATTTGAAAATAAAGAAAAAAATAGGTCAATTAGGCCCAAGTCATGCAATGTCAAGTTGAACCAAACTAAAGTCAAGTTAGGTTAAACTAAAACCAAGTCACATTAGGTTAAGCCCAACCTAGGTGAGCTTGGGATGGTTTGGGTTAAGGTTGGGACCCATGTCTAGCTAAGATGGATTTGGTTTAGGTCTGGTTGAGATAGGTTAAGTATGTCGAACTCATGTTAGATCGAGTCGAACCAAGTTCATGAGTCAAGCAGACATGGATGTATGTAAAGTCAAGTCGAGTCAAGCTCATGTTAGGCAAAGTCAAGTCATGTCAAAAATAGGCTTGGTCCACATTAGGTCGAGATGGACATAGTCAAAAGGTTTCATATTGACTTGATTTGAGTTAGGTTGATTGAACCTAGCTAATGCAAGGTCAAGTTGGATTGGACCGAAGTTAAACTTAACTAGATTAACTTAAATCAAACATAAATTGGATTGAATTGAGTCATACCAAACTTAACTAAGACTAAATTCACTTATATCAAAACAAATTAAACTAATTCAAATTTAAATTAGAAAAATTAATCTAAATCCAATATATCTGAAAGACTGGGGATGAAATTCAAATCTATATAAACATTTATTAACTTTAAAATAAAAATACGTAATTGAAAAATGAAAGAATAAATTTACATATTTTTATTGTTAGGAGCAAATTCATCTATATAAACATATATGAACTTTGACATGTGTAACTAAAAAGATGTTTTTTTTTCAAATATTATATTATATTTTCAGTAGAAAATAAATTTATAGAATTCTTATTTCCTTCTTTTAATTTTTTAAATTTATGTTGTTTACAAATTCTTATTTGATTGTAATTTTATAACAGGATTAGTTGTATTTAATTTTAAGTAATTTTTGAAACAAGACAAGGGCATTGTGGCAAAATTGAAATTTTCAATTTAGTGCCAAAATTCTAAATTTAAAATTGAAAATAGGAGTAATTAAAGTAGAAGCTTTTTAACATTTTATTTCTAATTCACTTTGAATGTTTAAGACTCTAATATAAGTAGCTATTATCACTTTATATCAATTTTATACTTTTTAGAAGTGTGTAAACTCTTCCTAAAAAGGCGTAATACTCTCTCCCCTTCATGAAATCTTATCTTGATTTCTAAAATTTGAATAACATTTTTCCTTTAAAGTCATTTTAAATAACCTAATTTTCAATATATTTTCTCTTCCGTCTATTTTTTTTCGTTTTACCTTAACGATCTAGGATTTTCATTTAATACAGTTGTTTGATGAAATATGTCATGTCTATTTTTTAATGTGGTTTATAAACATTGAAAAAAAAACATTACCTTTCAATTTACTGGATTTTAAGAGAGGTATCATTCTTAAATTGTTGGGCCAGATTAAATACTGAATTTGTGAAGAATAGTATTGCAACAATAAACAACTAAGTGCAAAATTATTGTCTTAGAATTGCATATAATTTAATAATGGTTTATATAAACTCTAAACAAAGATCAAAATTCATAACAGAACTCAAATTATACAGATCTTGCAGATACCTCAGTGAAAAGGCAAAACTTTATATCATCTTTAAATAATGAATATGCCGCCTTGTTTATCATTCATCAATTTGGATAGCAGACATTGGCACTTCAGAGTTGACAGGTTCATTATCATCATCATGATCCTCACCCTGGCTGTCTTCAGAATCCATTGAGTCCCCCTTTTGGAAGTAATCAGTTTTGAAATCGTAATCACCATCCATGGGATCCGAAGAGGCTGAAGCTTTCTTAGCCTTTTTTCTTTTCTTTTTCTCTGCGCGCCTCAGTTTTGTATTAAGCATACCGTCCGCAGTATATAATTTTTCATTTTGCCTACTTGCTGCACTGTTATCCTTCTTCTTTCCACCATCATCTTCCATGGATTCATCCACCTCACCCACATTTCCGGGACCTTCGCCTTGGTCACCTGACTTCGCTTCTGTCTCATCCTACAACAGAATGCTTTAATTATTAAGTATGATATCAACAGTCAATTCCCTAGGAATTTTCTCTAAACGGTTTCAAGAAACAAACCTCCAACATCATTTCATTAAGATTGAGAGGGTGACTTGAAGGAACTTCAACAGCACTGAAGTCATCAACAGATTTAAGGCTCCCAATATATGAAGATTCATTGTTATAGACTTCATCAACGTTAAACTCTTTCGCAAATTCAGATACTATCTTCGCCTCTGAAGGTTCACCTTGATCCCTATTTGGGGGCATGGTATAATACTGAATTTTACCTGAAACATACAAACAAAAAGAGAATTTTCTCCGCTTAGTTCTTTCTCAATTTTAACTTCAACACACAGAAAAGTAATCAGTTCTCTGATCATAATTTAAGAAATTCCATGTATGCGTACCCTCGTTCCAATCACGAAGAACGATTCTTGCAGTAGTATCAATGTCATGTATTCCACCATTCTTGAGTTTACCCTTCACTATAGCTACCTGCCGCAAAAAGTCGTTAACATCACCTACATTGAAACTGCCAATTTTGTACAGAGTTACCAGCTGCTCAGGCAGACAGAGCTTTAGAATTTCCTTCACTGCGTTGTCCAAAGTTAAAAGAAAAGGAATAAGTCTTTCAATTTACTTCACGAGAGTCAGTACAGCTTAAATCAGGATTTTCCTTAAATAAAATAATCGTATCATGCAAACTTCTAAGTGTTTTGGAAATTAGAATTCTCATTACTAAATCAAATGTTAATTTATATCTAAACAAAATATAAAACAACCATAGAATTTTAAAACAAGATAACAGGAAACATAATCCAACAGCCCGTACATAGAAAAATCCAAAGTTCTACTACATCACCTATCAGTTGCACTTTTAAAACCTAACAGAACTCCATTTTATAACTAGGATAAGTGGCAATATTTAATCAATGGGTGCTTTTATCACCGACATCCTGACCCTGGTAGATCAACCACACAACCATATAATATAATACAATGTACGCACTCAGTGTCCCAAGGACTAAGCTCATTCACACCATTGTTAACACAGAAGTTAACGAATGTTGTAAAGATGGAGCAAATTTGAAAATATTGCAAATAATCGAATTATAATTGAAAGCCATTCTATTAGAGAAAATGGCGGAATAGAAGATAAGAAATTTACAGCAAACCAGACATTAAATAAAAAACTTACAATGGGCTAATACCTCTTCTGCTTAAAAACAGACATAACATAACATCTTTAAGGACAGAGTGCGACCCTTATATATGCAGCCACTAGTCAAACCAAATGAACCAAAAAATAGCAAAAATTGGGAACTGTTGTAAAATGGAATAATATTTCTTCAATGTCACAATCTCCTTTTCTTTTACTATTTTTTCATGTAAAATTCCTTTAAATCTTCTACCATTCTTTTTGAAATGAAGTAATGTAAATAAATACCTGAATAACCAAATAATAAGGGGGGAAATGACTTTGTATACCTGGACCAATTGGATCCTCCAAGTTCTCAATCCTCTTGCAATTTTTTAAGGCAATGGAAGCATCATTTTCTTTAGACTTCAGCATAACAACACCAGGGCAATCTAGCAACTTAACATTTTTGTCCAATTGAACCTCTTGCATTGATCTTGTTAACCCCGGAGTAGAGCCAACATTGACAACATGAGACCTTTTTAAACTATTAATAAGACTACTCTTACCCACATTGGGCAAGC
>Ga0214542_1008856_pt1 | contig 16196 bp, 10 predicted proteins | sample CNSS1metaG_FD_160096 | JGI IMG/M metagenome (GOLD analysis project Ga0214542, IMG submission 160096) | Root nodule microbial communities from cowpea collected in UCLA plant growth center, Los Angeles, California, USA - CNSS1 | ecosystem: Host-associated > Plants > Roots > Nodule | place: USA... | reverse complement strand
AGTCATGTCCATTATGCACTCCAATAGTTGTGAGGTCGTTAGATGTTGATAAAGACTCTTCTTAGACCTCAAGAAAATGATGAAGATCTTCTTGGTCTAGAAGCACCATATCTTAGTGTCATAGAAAGACTAATGTATCTTGCGAATTATACTCGATCTAATATTGCATTTGCTATAAATTTGTTAAGCAAGATATAGTTCTTCAACTACAAGAAGAAAATGGTTTGGAGTAAAATATATACTTCGTTACTTTAAGGGTACTACGAATATGAGCTTATTCCATCCAAATGATTCAGATTCAGACCAATGGGTTATGGATATGCATGTTATTTTACATATTCTTACAATGTCACAATGGTTGATCACAAACAAGATGTTTGTTCACATGTGGTAGCACAATGGTTTCATGATGGTATATGAAACAAACCATAGTAGCAATATCGTCTAATCATACAAAATTACGAGAAAAGTTGCGAATATATTTGGTTAAGGCCTATAATGCAACATGTGCAAGAAACTTGTGACTATCCCAACAAAGATGGAATCAACAACCATATATGAAGATAATAGTGTATTGTTCAATTGAAAAGATGATATAGACATCCAAAAATTCATTCATTTGAAAATATGACAAGTCTATTTGGAAAGTTTTTGCCAAGAAGAACTTTTGAGCAAATAACTCACAAATTCGGACTCCGTCACCTTAATGATGTAAGTTTACATGAGGGGGAGAAATAGAATATGTGATGAACAATATTGTATTAAAGAATACAAAATGTTGTACTCTTTTTACTTCACTAGTTTTTTTTTTATCCCAAAGGGTTTTTCTTAGTAAGGTTTTAACGAGGCACATTCTTTATAAATGGACACTAAGGAGAGAGTGTTATGAATTAATGATTGTCCATTGATTTGATACATTTACTCCTATGATTCATTACTCTTCATAGTAAATATTTGTATTAACTAAGTTGATTTGTTTCCTTTATGGATTACATATTGTATCTATAAGTAGGACTCTTCCTATCAATAATAATATCAATAATAATAGACAAATGAGTTGCTCCCTATTCTCTCATTCTCTATCATCTGTTGTTTCTTCTCTATTATCTTCTCTGTTGTTCGCTTTATTTCATACCAGAGATAAAGTAATATTTTGTATTTTAAGACTAGAAATCGTTTGAATTAACTCTTGGTTTAATTATTCTTCTGATCCTTGATTTTATTTAAAAATATCAAATTGGTCTTTAAATATTTTTTAAGATATTTTTTTAAGTTTTAATTTGGTTCTGATTTTTAAAAAAATGATGTAATGTAGTTCTTTTCATTAAATTTCTTTAAGCAAATCAATGATTTTTTTATCAAAATTGACACAATAATTACGTTAATTACATCAATAAAACAAATAATTCTTATTAACAACTTTAATTTTAAAATTAAAAAATCATTGATCTATTTCAAAAAATTTAATAGAACTAAATTGCATCAATTTTTTAAAAATCATAATCAAATTGAAACTTAAAAGAACTGGAGGAGTAATTTGATATTTTTAGACAAAAATAAAAACTAAAAGAGTAATTAAATTTTATTGTATTTTATTTTACTTAAAATAGTAAAATTACTTTACTCAAATTATAATATATATATATATATATATATATAGAAAACCATACATTTTGCTTCCTATTATAACATGTTTTTAGCATGGATAAAGATAATACAAAAAAAAGACGTCAACATTATTGTGTGTTTACAGAGGATTTCTTCCTGCACCCCATTTTTTCTTATTGCATCCCAACTTCCTCAATTTTCCAATTACCCTTTTAATCTTTGACTTTTGACTGAAGTTTTATTAGGGTGAAATTCCTAAACTATCTCAGCCACTGCACTCACTTTCTTTCATCCTTTTTTTCAACACCTCCTCACCCCCTGTATCCATACAGAACTCCTTATCACCTTCTCCACCCCATGCTTTGTGGTTGTGTTTGTCGTCTCTCTTTACTACCACACTTTTTAGGTAATTTTTGTACTTTGAGTTTTTGGGTTTCTGAAAAAACTTGGTGACCAATTTGAGTGTTGTCATTTGGAGTCATTATATTTGAGTTTATGCTTTTTAATTTCAGATTTTAGAGTCACCGGATTTTGTAATCCGGTAAGGCATACCAGATGTTAGAATTCAGTATTCTTGAATTTTAGGATCCGGTACTCTGGATATCTGGTACTCCCAGATTTCATAATTCGGTAATTCTACTCCCAATTTTCAGAATCTGATACTTTCAAATTTGATGATTTGGTACACCTGGATGTCAGAATCCAATACACCTGAATTCATAATGATACACCCCTTTTCATTACTCGAATTTTTATAATTCGGTGGCCACCAATTCTACAATCCAGTCTTGATGGATTTCATAATCTAGTACACCTGGGTTTAGTCCCAACTGATTTTATAATATGTTTTCACCGGTTTTCCTAATCCGGTGTTAGCGGATGTCATTCTTTTTCGAAATTCAGTGAACACTTGCATATGAAAATACCCTGCAAATACCATCTAATCACCCAAAAACAAAACTCTTGCAATCGAATAAGTGAACTTGAACAATGAAGAAGTGGAACAAAGTTGATGAGGAATAAAGAAGATTGTTGAAGAATTTGAAGCTATCAACTCAAACAAGAGAGAAGAGAAACATTGTGGATTTTGAAAGACCTAGGGTGAAAGACTTGGGATGCCTATTCAAAGTGATAAGGTTGTTGAACACAGTAAATAATGATTGGTAAACAGTAATCACGTTTTACCTTATATATTTAATAATATATATATATATATATATATATATATATATATATATATATATATATATATATATATTTGTAATGACATAATAGTTTGAAATAAATTTGGGATGCAGAAAGAAATTTGTTTTTTAATATAATCCATCGACATTCAAAGTTTTTAGTGTCCTAGATCCCCTATTTATTTATTTAACATGATAAAATATGATGTATCAATATTTCAATTTGGATCATGTATATGTGTCTGACACACATCTATATACATTTATATTTGATACTTTATTGATACTTATAAATGAAATATTTAATCTATAAAATAATAATACTATTACTTATGTCGATCTAAATTATGTTAAGGCCATAAATTGAATTTTAATTATCTTCTATTATCTATAACTTAATTGAAAGGTTATAACTCAATTTAACTTATCTAAAAATCAATTCAACTTAAGTTTGGTTTGATTTGACATAACATGGATTCAACTTAGATTCTTCGATATGAATTTGATATTAACTTTCTTATCTTAACCTAACTTAGCATGACCGAATTTGAACCTAAGCCAACATGGACTCAACATGATTAGTCCGAAGTGAATCAAACTTGATTTAACCCGATTTGAATGTAAGTATACCAATTTGACATGAGTCTAACTATATTTAGCTTGACATAATTGATATAAAATATTTAAATATCAGCTTTGAATTTAAAATATTTTAAGAATTTATATAATTTTGAAAATTATTTAAGAATAATATTGTAATAGACCATTTAATCCTAACCTAACCTATTTTACGTGGGTACTTTAGGAGTTGATGTTTCTTAAACTACGCACTAATAAAAAAAAGCTCATTTTAAGCGTAAATTAGGATTAATCTAAATTGAAAGTTCTACATATACTTAATAGTCCTATGACATTATCATTTTAGGTCTAAATGGATTAAATAGATAAACCACATGTTTAACAATAATTTTAGTTTAAAAATATACACTCATTAGGATTAAACATTTATATATGGTCCATCTCACAAGGAAATTATTACATGATGTTTGGGAATAATATAGATGTGAGTAACATAATCCATGAATAATATTATAGTTAATGGTTCGGGATGAATGACATCATAACTATAACTCAAAGGATCATCGTACACATGATGAGAAATATATCATATAAAGAAGAAGTGATTCACCTTTGAAAAAAAATTGTTCGGAATAATCTAAATGAGTCAAAATCAAGATCCATAAATCTATTATTTTAAAATTTGAGATTAAAAATATGTGAAATATCTTATATTTATAATCACAAATTTTCAATAACTAAATCGTGAGTACCATAACCCATCACGTAATTCATACCAATTATTTTCTACATATAATATTATTTAAAATTGTAATTCACAAAGTAATAACATTCAATTGTACATAATAGGGAGATGAGTTGAGAACAGACAAGTAGATATGGTAAATAAACCTGTCCTCGTGGGTATTGTCCGAACCCGTCCCCGTGTTGACTGGGTATGGATATAGGGAATCTCCATTTTTTTCAATTGGGTATGAGGATGGGGATGTGGATGAATATATGCTCGTCATAATACCCGTCCCCGCCATATCTCCATCCTCATTTAAATTATTAAAATATTCACAATTAATTAAGTAACCCTATATATATATTTTATTTTTTCTAAATATTTTGTTTGTCATAAAACTCATTCGCATTTCCAATATAACTTTTTATCTTATCATAACCTTTATGTAATTATGTCAATTAAAATTTTTTTATGTCTAACATTTGAATATTTCTATTATTTGTTAATATTTTTAAGTGTTTAATACTCACAATTTAAGTCTAACATTTCTATTATTTGTCTAACATTTTTTTATGTCTAACATTTGAATATGTTTAATACTCTCAATTTAAGTGTTTCATAACATAAACATTTCATTTACTAGGTAATATAAAAAAAATTATTTACTTATTATTATTAATTTTTGTTTCATTTGGAGAACTCTTTTATTTCGCTAAAAAAAATTTTGTTATTTCTCAACCATTGAGTATATATGTTGATATTTGAAAAGTTTTTTTAGATCTCTAAGATGTTTTTCGTCGTATCATACCCTTAATTATACATTTGTTTTTCTTTGTCCAATTCCTTCCAATAGTCTCCAATTTGTTTATAAAACACATATTTGTTAATTTTTTAATATTTTTATTTTTGTTTATTTTCATCATAAAGAATAATATTTCGATAAATTTTATCTAATTATTTTTTATTTTCTAACTCATTACAATTACTTTAATATTTTCAATATAATTGTATAAATAAATTTTATTTACTACAATATTAAAATTTAATGTAATTGTCATGAATATTTTTTTATCACCATCCAACATATATTGGAGTTTAAAAGATACAAGATCTATGATAAAATTTTATTATGTTTACTATTTGTTCTTTGCGTCATTTTTTTATCAACCATTGAGTATATATGTTGATATTTGAAAAGTTTTCTTAGAACTCTAAGATATTTTTCATCTTATCATACTTTTAATTATATATTTGTTTTCCTTTGTGTGATTCTTTCCAATAGTCTCCAAATTGTTTATAAGACACACATTTGTTAATTTTTTAATATTTTTATTTTTTGTTTATTTTCATCATGTAGAATACTATTTCGATAAATTTTATCTAATGATTTTTTATTTTCTAACTCATTACAATCATACTTTAATTTTTTCATTATAATTGTATAAATAATTTTTATTTACTATAATATAAAAAATTAATGTAATTGTCATGAATATTTCTTTACCACCATCCAACATATATTGTGGTTCAAAAGATACAAGATCTATATTAAAATTTTATTATTATATTTATTATTTGTTCTTTGCGTCATTTTAATCAAGTGATGTATTATAACTTTTATTAGTGTATAAAAAAGAGATTCATTATAATTTAAAAAATTGAAGTAAACAAACATTTAAAATATATTTTAATTTGAATATTTTTTTCCTTTTATATTTTTTAAAAAATATAATTTCCTTTTATACTTTTTTTAAAAATATTTTTAAAATTTATCAACTAGGTTTCATTAATGTTTGAAAATTTAATAAATGTTTTGGTTCTCATTAAATTTTATTTGGCATTCTAATCTAAAAACAATTATAGTTTATTTCAAAGTATTTGATATCGAAGAAACAACCTGTAAGACCCATTAATTTTACTATTCTTTTCTGCCAAAATCCTTAAGGGGTTGCCCCAAAGTTGGTTGGGCCTAGGGCTGGCCCAAGAAGGAGGGGGACCATACCCTAAGTCTGCCCTAACGCACTCTCCCCTTCTCACTTTCAGAAACAGCCGCCTTACTCTCCCCTCCTCACCAAATCAGTACTCCGCTAGGTTTGATCTCCAGCCTTCGTCGAGTCCGGTCAAGCTCATTTTGCTCAACGTAAGTTACCCTTCATCTCAGACCATTCCTTCCTTGTCATGACTTTCGTGTTTTCCTAACTAGGGTTCTGCAGTGAGCTCATTGTAGGTTCTGTTCCGCTACCTTTCCAGATTCTAAGTCTCTTCTCGGAGCTGTTGCGCTCTACGTTTGCTTGCCAAAGTCTTGTGTTAACCCCTTTACAGGTAAGGGAAGCTAGACCAGTGGCGGAACTTGCTCGATATTTATGGGGGTGCCAAAATATACTTAAAATTTATATATTTAATTATGGATCCGTAAGATTATTTAACTTAATAATAATTGAATCAATACTAAAATTTTTAGTTATATTTTGTTTTTAATGTAAATAATCATATCGTCAGCAAAAAAAATTCATCTTCCATTTTATTTTGCAGTCTTATTTTGATAATTTTCATTGTAGAAAATTATCTTTCTGATATAGTTGTAGAAACAAGAAGAGTTAAAATAAGACGAGACGGATTAAAAAATCAATCAAGTAGATGTAATTGACTTCCTATTTTTGTCAAAGATTGATTTTTTCTATTTTCTTCCTCACAGTAGCTTCCATTTTATCACTTTTAAATAATTAATTTATTCTTTTATTTCTTCATCAATATACTTATGTTTTAAAAAAAATACTAAAAGATAATTTATCATAATCTAAATAAAAATTGTGATATGTAATTAATAAAAGAAAAATATATGATAATAAAGTCACAATTAAAAACCAGTTATTAAAAAACACTTAGTGCATTGATTTTTCTTCGATATTTATAAAAATGAATATACCAAATGCTCGTGAGATAAAAAATAATATTAATTATTAAACTAATATTTCACTATCAATTGAGAAAAAAAGAATTATTTTTCTTTTCAATAATAGAAGAAAGCATACAAAAATGAGAGCACAAAATAATGAATTTGTGTTCAACTTTCTTTTTTTCTTCATAAACAAAAGAAAACAAAACAAGTAAAAGTCTAAAGTGAATACAATATGTGAGAAACTCAAAAACAGTGAGAGAGAAAATAAAAAATATCTTAATAAATTTATTTATTTATTATTAAATTTAATTTTATGCTTTATTATTTATTAACATTAAATGTTATATTTTATAAAATAAATAAAAAGATACCTATTTTAATTCTTATCAATCCCCAATATATACTTTTATTATTTAAAAAATTCCAAAACATTAAATTTCTTATACATAATTTAAAAAATTAGAAACAAAAAAAATTTCATATAACATAAATTAAAAAAAAAAAAATCAAAAACGTTGGGGGGCCACGGCTCCCCCCTATCCCTTCCTTGGTCCGCCTCTGAACTAGACCTTACCATTGTTTTCGGTATAATCTGCTGTTTGATGAGTATGTGGATGGTCTGTGTGTGAATTTAATCGGTTGGAAATGCTTGTTGGACTGTGTGGATGCATGTGTGTGGCTGTCACTCGAAGGAACAGTGGCGGACACTGATTTTCTCGCCCAGGCGAGTTTAGCAGAGGCTCGCCCAAGACCTCCTGCTCGATCTCTCGCTTAGACGAGAGGTTTTTATTTTTGAGCGAGAAGCGGTCTCACCTAGGCGAGAAGGGACTCGCCTGAGCGAGACCTCGCAGAGTCCGCTCTTTCCTTTTCGCGATCTCGCCTAGGCGAGAGGGGTTTCACCTGAGCGAGAGGACCCTCTCGCCTGAGCGGGCCCTTCTCGATTGAGCGAGGAAACGAGTGGGTTTGGATGTTATTATTGAATGGTACACTGACGTATGGTTGCTTGTTTGATCTAAATGCTTTACTTTGTGGGTTGAGGGATGATGCCATGATTTATATGTGGGTTCGAGATGGAAATGGTGTGTTGCTTTATTGGGTATGAATTGGAAGGCATGAGTTGCATGATTTGTTGCTTATGCATGATAGTAATGCTATGAAAATTCTTGATTGGTGGGTGAGACATGTATAAAGTATGAGTAGGGCATAATTCCAAGACCCTTGTAGTGAGAGACCTTGGTGGCGCTTCATCTGCTGGACGTAATTCCATGGACCCTCTTAAAGGGAGTTCCTGGTGGTGCCTCGACAAAAGGACGTAATTCCACGGGGAGTCGTGGTGGTGCCTCAGGGTCAGGGCGTAATTCCATGAAGGCCACGTGGTGGTGCCTCCTGTAAGGGTGTAATTCCGCGAAGGCCTCGTGGTGACGCCTCACTGCTAGGACATAATTCCACTGCCACGTGGTGGTGCCTCGATATGCGTATCCGGATAGTCAAGTCTTGGAGTCTCATACCTGTTTTTGATATCTCTGATGTGATGCTTGTTATTTATGTTTGACCTGAGACTGCATGTTGACTGTGATGATATAAGATCCTTTACTCTAGCTTACCCTGTTGCTCGCTTGTATGTTGTGTGTGGTCTTCTCTATTGCCATGATCGTCAACCTTGTTGATGTGAGCAGATGTGAGAACCCCTGGCTGTGGTGATGGTAATAGGAATGCTGCAGCTTGATGGATGGGACAGGTGTTGGGCCTACTGAGGGGCCCATTGCTGGAATATTTTACTATTTATGTTGTCTTGTCCGAACAAGACCTAGGGTCTTTAATTGTGCTCTTTCCTGTACTTTTCGGTTTGGGCCGTGTAGGGCCCGTTCTTTGTAATTGGGTATATCCGACGTATGGAATACTCCTATGCTCTAAACTCCGTACTCTCTGAACAATTCATGTATGTGATGTTTTATTTAATTTGAGGTTACCCAGTTTTTGGGACGTTACACAACCATACTCCTAATATTGAATATTTGATAATATTATATTTCCTTTACCGTAATTTTTTTATTATTTTATAAAAATTAATTAAAATTAATATTAAAGTAGTGAAAAAATGGGTACGGTATGAGATTATACCCGTTATCCGGTGAGGATAAGGATGAGATAAAAATTTGATACCTATTAAATTTAGATATGGAGATAAAGATAAATTTTTGTTACAAAAATAAATATGAAATACTGAAACTCATCCCCACCCCGTTCCGTTATTTTCCCTGCGTACAAGAGAGGACCTCATGCTTCTTTCCCTTTTTATCGTTTCCACTGTCCTGGACCACCTACACTGCTTCATCTTCACACAACTTTTATTGCGAAACGGAAACACAATCAATTTTTGCATGACTTATCTCTACGCACAATTAATTACAAAATTTAAATAATACAAACTAATTTAATTAAGAACTTTCTTATTGTGGCCTCGGGAAAGATGAGTGGTGCAAATGGCATCACCTCACTCTCTGGGAAAACGAATAAATAGTCTTTGATGAGTATTATTTACATTCATCTTAAGTTTGGCCGCGGAATTATTATATTAATTAAATATGGATACTAGTAATATTTTATTTTTAAATTAAGTATATAAATAGTACGAAATGATACTCATTTATTTTTTCTATATTTGTTCTCTTTTAAATTATTAAATTATTAAAATATTTTTTATTTATTAGATATTATTTTGAACTTTATTTTTGTGTTTTTATTAGTTTTTTAATTTTTATTTTTTAAATAAAAATATTTATAATGTTTAATGTCTATTAAATTCATTTAGATTCTAAAAATATATTTTTCTCGTCAAAACTCTAATTATATGTTTTATGTTTTTTTGTGTGTAATTTTCTTCTAATAACTTATTGATTTAAAAGTATAAACCTCATTTTTATTAAATTAAATAAGTTCTAGAACATTTAATTATATATTTTTTTATTTACTATTTATTCTATAAAAATGTCTAACTATCAGTTATCAAAATTTAATGGTATAAATGCTTAGATAATTAAAAAAAAAACATATCTTTTCTCTCTTTTATATCATAATCAAAATTTAAAAAAAATAATAAATGTCATAATTATTATGAGATTGCGTGTGATTTTTAGTTTTTATAAAAAACATTAAGTTACAAGTTTGGTTTTATCCACTATTGAATCCAATCATGATAAGATACAAATTTCATAATCAATAATAAAAGAGAAATAAATAACAACTCTTAACAAATGCCAAGAAAAATGATAAACCCCTCCCGCGCATAGAATCAAAGCATTGATTGTGTGTTACCATGAACTTAGTTCGGAAAGGCTAATGTAAACCAAGTATTTCAATATCAATTATCCTTCTCGATAATGTTACATCTAAAATCACAACGTGACACTTCATGACAGCGATTGATGATGACAACTGCATCGTGAAACCATTCTTATCTTCCAAGAGTCCATTTTTATGATCCATAAGAGCAAGAAGGTGGAGGACAAGACGAAGAAGCATAAGAAATATCTTTGACTATGGCTGCTCGTAGACTTTCCTCCTGGTTACTCTCTCGCTCTCTCTCTTCTTCCCATACTTCTGGAGCTGCTTCTCGGCTTCACTCACTAGGTGACCAACTCGGTTTAACTCTCATCTTTTTGCTATGTTAATACCTAATTGGTTTTCTACTCCTTGATGAATATGCCCATGAGTTTCCCAGATTTCAAAGTATATCAAAATTCACTTTTGTTTCGGAAGAACAAATATGTTTTAAAATGGTGTACAGAGTAGTTAATATCAATATCAAATGTAGTGAGTCTAAGGTAGATGATCGGAATGCATAATTCAATTCGTTTCACGAAACTTCAACATAATTTTTCTGTTTCTACCAGGAAGAAATTCTGGAGGGTGGAGAAACATTAACAGATTTAGCACCGCTGCAGCAGTTGAGGACCTAATCACTCCACAAGTTCCAATACGTTATACACAGCACCTGATAAATGGGAAATTTGTGGATGCTGCATCAGGTGTGTCTAGCTTGAAAAAAATCTTGTTGTAGCAAACTCGGAATCTTGTTTGAATTCCCTACAAATAAGGTCACGTTTAGAATAAAGTTGGGAAAGTATTCTTGTAAATTTCAATGAACAAAATGAAGAAAGAAGAATTTGTTGCTGGGAGAGTAAAAAAAAAAAACTTCTGAACTCTCCCAACTGAAAGTTGAACACGCGTTTGATCCCATTTGAAAAATCATGTGATGGATCTTATCTTCAATTTTCTTGTGGTTTCAGGGAAAACATTTCCAGCTTATGACCCGCGCACGGGAGAAGTGATTGCTAATGTTGCTGAAGGGGATGTTGAAGACATCAACCGTGCAGTATCAGCAGCTCGCAAGGCCTTTGATGAAGGGCCTTGGCCTAAAATGAGTGCATATGTAGGTATTTCCTGAGTATCCTCCTTTCTTGTTCAACCTTCGATTAATATTTGATAATGATTTATGGATCACTCCTTCAGGAAAGAAGTCGAATATTGCTTCGTTTTGCTGATTTGGTTGAGAAACACAGCGATGAGCTTGCTGCTCTGGAGACATGGAACAATGGGAAACCTTATGAACAGGCCAAGACAGAACTTCCATTGTTTGTGCGTTTATTTCACTATTATGCTGGTAAGAACTGTAACAAGAGTTAGGCGTTTATTATGTTAATCCCTCATCCTAACAAGTATTATTGTTCAGGTTGGGCGGATAAAATTCACGGGTTGACCGTCCCAGCTGATGGAGATTATCATGTTCAGACATTGCATGAACCAGTTGGTGTAGCAGGACAAATTATACCTTGGAACTTTCCTTTAGTTATGTTTGCTTGGAAAGTTGGACCAGCTCTAGCATGTGGTAATACCATTGTCCTGAAGACTGCTGAGCAAACACCACTAACAGCTCTCTTTGCTGCAAAACTATTTCATGAGGTCAGCTCCTAACTCAAGCTATGTTTTCCCTGACTCTTAAGCATCGACACGGTCAAATATCTAGTCATGAACACATAAACTGAACTTGTTAGTTGAGTTTGTCATTGCTTATTCCCCTCTAACATTGCTCTAAGTGGCACTTCATTGTACTTTTACCTTCCAAAGAAATTGATACAAAGATCACGTTCTCTGGTTGGGGTTGGGAAAAGTCGTGGGTTTAACTCCCGCACAAACATAATACTAATAATAAAGGAGAAACCACTTCTTCACCTACATTGATGGAACCTGGTCCATGGACTACCCTTTTCTAATTAATAAATTCTACCTGATTGTATATAGCCAATGAACTTAAAAATCTACTGGTAACCACAGTTTGCTTTGTGACTGTGTATTTAGTATATGAAGTTTGTACATTGTTCATTTATGCCACAATCTCAACAAGTTTTCATGGATGCTTTACTCTATAATTTGTCATGTCATTCATTATCTTAATAGATTTTGGAGTCATGTTATAGAAGCTATAAAGAAATATAGAATGTTTTGATATGATATGTCAATGGTCAATGAAGTACTATAGCCTCTTTAGTTCTGATGGCCATTTCAGTTACATTTCTGCTTCTCGAGATAATTTGTATTATGTAATTTTCATCCTTTTGGGCAGGCTGGTCTTCCGGAAGGTGTTCTGAATATAGTTTCTGGGTATGGTCCAACTGCTGGTGCAGCTCTTGCAAGTCATATGGACGTGGACAAGGTATTTTCGGAACCAAGCATCTTAGACTATCTTATTCCTCTGTAAAGAATGAACGTGTCATGGTGTTAAACATGCTTTTGTTCTAGTTCTAATCTTGGAAGTCTAGAGTGCTAAACATGTTAAGGGTGCAGTCTGTTGTCATGGTGTATTATATTTGAGTACAGTCTGGTCTGAATCCCATGGGAATCCACTTTTCTTTGAGCCTACTCTTTACATAGTGGTAAGCAAACCATTTTTACCAACATATAAAGTTTCAATATATCATAATTTTGCAGCTAGCATTTACTGGCTCGACAGATACTGGAAAAATTGTACTTGAATTGGCTGCAAGAAGTAATCTTAAGCCAGTGACATTGGAGCTTGGAGGGAAATCACCTTTCATAGTGTTCGACGATGCTGATGTTGACAAGGCTGTTGAACTTGCACACTTTGCTCTGTTCTTTAATCAGGTTTATTCAGTCAGATTCCATTGCTTCCTTGAACCTAAAATGCAAGTTTCAAGAATAAAGCTTATGCCTAACGTTGTATTCTTTATAGGGGCAATGTTGCTGTGCCGGGTCTCGTACTTTTGTACATGAACGTGTCTATGACGAGTTCTTGGAGAAATCAAAGAAACGGGCTTTGAGACGTGTTGTTGGAGATCCATTCAAGAAAGGTGTTGAACAAGGTCCTCAGGTAATTTTCTTTCGAAGTGACAAATGTCTTCTTGTACTTGACTCGTGTTCTTCTTGTCTTTTCTTTCTTTCTTTTACCTTTTTTTCCTCCTTACAATCATTAGTGCATGCAAAAAGTTGACGTTTAATAGAACAGTACATTCTCTGGTGTAACTAAACACTATTTCACGGTTCATGCAAAATTCCCAGATTGATGGAGAACAATTTGAGAAAGTCCTTAGGTACATAAAGTCTGGGATTGAAAGCAATGCTACCCTTGAATGTGGGGGAGATAGATTGGGTTCAAAAGGATTCTTTATCCAGCCAACTGTCTTCTCAAATGTGCAGGTATTCATTATTTGTCACAAGTAATCTGCATAAATGGAATAAGACAAGATTCTATACTGAAGCTTTTTCTAACACGTGGTGATAATTAGGATGACATGTTGATAGCACAAGACGAAATCTTTGGCCCAGTTCAGTCCATCTTGAAATTCAAGTGAGTGAAATTTGATTGCCCACCTTCCCATACTAAAACTTTTTAATCAAATAAATTCTGCAAATATGTGGTGGATTCTTCTAAATGAACTAATTTCATGATCATCGTTCATATTGCAAGTGACCCACATGAATAAAAAGGCAGCAGCATTTGTAAAATCGTAATGCAATCAATACTACAAAAACGAAAGATTCTGGGGATTTGTTTTAATAAAATTTGATTTACACTACTAGGGACACTGATGAAGTAATTGCACGGGCAAATAGAACACGTTATGGTCTGGCGGCAGGCGTGTTTACTAAGAACGTGGAGACGGCGCACACAATGATGCGGGCACTGAAAGCTGGAACTGTGTGGATTAATTGCTTTGATGTTTTTGATGCTGCGATTCCTTTTGGCGGGTACAAGATGAGTGGTATTGGCAGGGAGAAAGGAATCTATAGTCTTCACAACTACCTTCAGGTGAAAGCTGTTGTCACACCATTGAACAATCCTGCTTGGATATAGATATTCCAATTCTGGTTTTTCTGTTCGTTCGAGAATAAACAGAGTCTCTGCCTGTATTAATAATAATACTTTGTTTCTTCTCAATAAATGACATGATGTGTTTCTTCTCAGTTAATTATTGTCTCATGATCATCCATAATATCTAAATTAGAATATAAAATCTTATAATTTCACATGTTAAATTTTGATTTCAGAACTACAATGGTTATAGTTTCGATAACAATATGATACAGTTTACGGAACTTCATCCAAGGTTTTGTTTATTCATGTTTCATATTGAAAAAAGTTTTTCTATTTTCCACTTTTTTAATATAATTTTAATAAAATTTTGTTTTGTTTCAAAATGGTGTTTATTAGGAATTTGGATTCTCTGTTAAATTTGTTTTTATTATTTCTTAGCAGTATCTTCAAAATACATTAAAAATTTAAAATTGCTATGAATAAATGGTAGTTCATTGATGTGATACTCGTATGTTCATTACTCTCTATGTTAATAATATGATATAATTGATATGATTGATATTCATATGATTTATTACTCTTTATATATATATATATATATATATATATATATATATATATATATATATATTTTTTATTAACCATTTATAAATAGGACTCTTCTCATCCTAATAAAACATAGAATTTTTTTTCTATTTTTTTATTCTCTATTCTTCTTTTTCTTCTTTTCTATATTATTAACTTTATTTCATAACAAAAATATATTAAAAATATTTTTAAAATACTGTATCTTTAATGCATGTAAGAGGCCAGATTTTTCTATATTTTATTTTTTGGGTATCCTTTTAATCTGAAATAGATATTTAAAAAACGTAATTTACTATTTTTAGAGGAAGGAAAATAGTCCAAGTAATACGTATACAGAAATAACCTTGATATAGTTATAGGTAAAATATATATTTTTATTTGTAAAGTTTCTAAAATATTAAATTCGTTCTTATAAAATTTAAATATATTGCAAAGTTTGTGTTAATTTATGACGGTAAAGATAATTTTCAAATTAAAAGTGATGTCGGTTTAATTTGATTTAAGTAAATAGATAGTATTGTATTACGTGATGCATATGAATTTTTTGATCTATAGTTAAATTAAAAAAATATATTTACAAATTATTTTTAAATTTAAAGATACCAATAATGATTTTTAAGATTTAATATCTTACAAATTTTAGATGTACAAGAAAGACATTTTGTTTTGATCCAAATAAATATCTGTTCCATGACTTCAATTAGGCCCATTGCTTTGCGTTTGTGGTTCAACAAGCTACCTTCCTACCTTCTTCCTGCTTTGAAGTTTGACTTCCACCAAACAAAATCAAACCAATCAATGAGCTTCACCCATAAACACTATCTACCTTACAACATCTCAATCACAATTATTCAGTTTCAAGGGTGATGATACACCTTAACACTTCTCCGTGTTGCCCCATTCAACATTTTTAAAATTTTATCTTCCTACTTTTTTTTCTTAATTGAATTTTCATCAAATTAAAATATAAAAATTATCTTGTTCTTGTCGAAATTCAAAATGTGTACCTTGGAACAAATAATAAGAACCGATTGAATTGAAGAATCTTGATATATGTTAGAGTTGGAATACAAGAAAATATTTATCTGGAAAATATATTATATGATAAAGTAAAAAAGAGTTTGAATCTTTTAGAGTAAAAAAGAGTATGAAAAAATTATGTCTATTTCTAATGCGTATTTATGGAGTTTCTGGACTTTATGATTTATGTGATAAAAACAAATAATATGGTGATGATATAAAATAATAACTTAATATATATATATATATATATATATA
>Ga0214542_1008854_pt1 | contig 16198 bp, 5 predicted proteins | sample CNSS1metaG_FD_160096 | JGI IMG/M metagenome (GOLD analysis project Ga0214542, IMG submission 160096) | Root nodule microbial communities from cowpea collected in UCLA plant growth center, Los Angeles, California, USA - CNSS1 | ecosystem: Host-associated > Plants > Roots > Nodule | place: USA... | reverse complement strand
TATATATATATATATATATATATATATATATATATATATATATATATATATATATATATATATATATATATATATATATATATATATATATATATATATATATATATATATATATATATATATATATCTATACATACATATATAAAATTTTACTTAATTAACTATAAATATTTTAATAATTTAATCGGGGACGGGAATGGAGACGGGGACGGGACAAATATGTACATTTTCATATCCATACCCATACCCAGTCAATGTCGGGATTCTCCGTCAAGACGGGTACGGGTTCGGGCAATACTCACGTGGACGAGTTTATTTGCCATCCCTACTTGGGTCACAAGCTATTATAATTATTTTGTAAAATCAATTCACTCCACTATATTTGATATCAATTTTATTTATTATATTTAAAACTGAAATTATTATTACAACATTTAGATTTACTACTTACTACTTCATTACTTTAATAATAACATTTACAACAATATAATGTAATTTTCATGATATTTTATTACATAATATTTTACTACTTAATATACAAAATAAAAAAATACAACCCGTGTGTACGCACGGGTCAGTCTCCTAGTTTAAAATAAAAACAATATACATAAAAAAAATAAGATCAATTAAGTAGATTTTATTACCCAAAAAAAATTCATGTTGTTATTAGAAGTACAAATAAATCCTTCCACATATTCAAGCAAAAAATGATTGTCACACTTGTCGAGGATTTGAGAACCAATATTAAATTCTTAGGGATTCAAGTGTAAAGTGAAGGAATAATAAAACAAAATAAAATAAAAAAGAGTTGACTGACCTAAAGATTAAAATATTGTTAAATTTTTATTATGAGTTATTATAGACAAGAACTCTCTACTCTTATGAAAAAACTTGATTCACCTCTTATTGTTCTTCATTCATATAATTCATAATATAATTTATAGACTCATTTTTCTGTCTATTGTGATATATTCTCATTTTTCTATTCGTTGTACTCACAACGGCTAGTACACTAACTATCCACAACTACTAGTACATTAACTATCCACAACGGCTAACTCATTAACTATCCACAATGGCTAACTTATTAACTACTATTAAGACTCTAACGACTACAGTTATGTGGGCTAGCATGTCCTGCCCCATCATTGGGTCATACGGTTGTGAGTTATATGGGATAGACCTAAGCAGACTAACAAGTTAAAATACTAAACCCGTCTTACATTTTTTAAATGGGCTAGTAAGTCAACCTGCATGGTTTATCCCACGTTGACATTCCTAACAAAGAAGCGAATTTTAAGTTTAAGAGTGTTTCATTTGATTTTTCTTCAAAAAGTGGAGCTTCTCAAGTCAATGGTAGCTTTAGGCCCCAAACCTTATAGCCATATCCATTAATTTTGAAGATTTTTTTCAAGAATATAGTCACGGGTTAGTTTTGTTAGTGATCAAGAGATGTGCAATAACTCTATATTATTTGTTCACGTGAAAGATAAAAGTGATCAATAAGAGAAACTTACTCATGCTGCTTGCAATGGGTAAAAAATTAATTGACTATATTTGTGTGGAGATTATATTGGAAGTCACATATCGACTAGAGATAAGGCCAATTCATAATATATAAATGAGTGCAATCCTCACCTTACAAGCCGATTTTGTAGGGTTGAGTTGGGTTTAAAAACTCACTTCCAACATGGTATTAGAGCCAAGTTAGAGCCAAGTTAGAGCCTATCCTAGCAAATTTTCTTGGACATTCTGTTCTACCCAATATCAGGCCGCTAACGACCACCCACTAATTTTTTGTCCCACGCACGAGATGAATATACTTCGACGTGAGTAGTGTGTTGGAAGTCCCACATCGACTAGAGATAAAACTAATTCATAATATATAAGTGGGTGCAATCCTCATCTTACAATGCCAATTTTTTGGGGATGAGTTAAACTTAAAAAGACTCACTTCTAACCGATTAAACAGTATTACATTATATAAAATATCTTGTGTGATAAACATTATTAATGTTAATTTAATAAAAAATCAAAATAATTATTTTTAATGAGTTTGAGACCTCTAAAGATAATGAATTAAATTAAAAAATAAACATATAAAAGAAAGAAAAAGTAATTACATCTCAACAAAATATATATATATATATAATAAATTAATCAAAATTTGAAATAAACAAATAAACAAATAGACAACCGTTCCAATAAATTTAAAATAACTTTAATAATATGAACCAGTACTTTTCTCATAATAATTATAGCCTTTTGCTATAACGTGGTTAGGTTAGGGTTTCGATCAAGTCTATCACATCCGCTATAATGCAACATGGCCTTTCATGCTTACGCTTTTTGCATATAAACGCTTTGTTTATTTAACTTAGCCAGAAGGTTATGTTTGACAGAGAGAACAGAAAGTAAAGAAAGAGAGAAACATTTGAAACTATAAATTAAATAAAAATTAAAGAAAGGAAAATTGGAAATGTTTATTCATTTTCTCTCTACTAAAAATATAGTATTATCCATGTTTTTCCTCTTCTCCATTCTTTTGTCGTCTAAAAACAAAAAAGCGAGCCAAGAAAATAAGAAAAAGTGAGAGAGATAGAGAGAGACAGAAAGAATAAACATTTGTTTTAACGAAAAATCTGTCCTTATCATGTAAGAAATATTTTTTGTAAATTAAACATAATAAACTTTGATCAAGACCTGAGCAATAATGTTATGCACCGGTAATGAGTATGTGTCGCAAAGGTTAATGTCACAAGATTCTGATAAAAAAAAAAAATTGTCTTAAGATTCCTTCCAAGTTCCATCAAGAACATTAGCACTTGGTGGTGCTGATGAAAAGTAACACTCGGTGATGAGTGTTCATTTTAGCAATATCATTTAAATGGGGTTATGATTAACTCAAATGTTTGTAGTCATAATCGTAATGATGCAAATAGATCACGCCATTTTCAGCACACTCTATTAGCACACTCAAACCTTGTTTAGCTTAAAAAAGAAACACTTGACCACTTTCTTAAATCCTTTTGTATGATTACATGACATTGCAGCTTGCAAGTTGATACACACATAAAAAACAGTCACCTCCCAATATCTCTAAGTGCGAAAGATTTTTTTTTTTTTTTTTTTTTTTTAAAAATAAAAATAAAAAAAAAATTTAAAAAGAAAAAAAAAAAAGAATAAATAAAGATTTTTTTTTTTTTTTTTTTTTTTGAAAAATGAGAATGAAAAGAAATTTTAGAAGGAAAAAGCAAAAGGAATTAAAGATGTTGGAGGTGAAAGTGAAACTCTACCTCCATGGCTTATACAGTCCATCAATCTATTCACACTCGTCACTTTCTCAATTTCTTTTAATGTAGAGCACAAGAAGCAGAAAAGTATTAGGGAAATTGCCAAAGTTTAACTTGTCTGACTTTTATTGGAAATTTGACTTTGACTTTGACCACGTCATAAACCTAAAATCTAACATTGTACATGTATATAAAAAGAAGAAGTGAAAAAAGTTGAAAATATTTATGTTCCAGAGCAAATATTTGTTACGTAAATATTATTGTTGCTATTATATAATTTTTATTTGAAATATGTTTCATTTGAAATTTATAATATGCAATAAGACCGATGTTTGTGAGATTTTGGTTTATGTCATTTAGAGGCTTTAGTTAATTAATGGATGAGGGTGGTTAAGGTTATGGCTTTGCTTAAGAAACGCTTATTATTGGCTCAAGGGAGAAAGGTGAAGGAACTACTCCTAAATTAAACAATAGTTATTGTTCACTTCAGTTATTTGGAATTTAAATTACTTGAGAAAGATATATTGCTTGCTTGAGTGAAAAAGAAAAAAGACCAACATTTTTTTAATTGAAGAGTCTTAAATGAAAGACTTTTGGTGAAATCTTATTAACCTGTTAAAAGGGTATAAGTGGAGAATGCCTTATAAAGATTTGAAACTTAAAGTAGTTTAGAAATGAAAAGTAGGAGTGGCAATGTGGGCTTGGTCCGACGAACTAGCCCGTAGGCCCGCAAAAAAAAACACGGACGAGTCAAGATATTGAGTCTAGTGGCCTATAGAAGCTCGACTCGCAAAAGCTCGTAGCCTACGCAGACTGGCCTACAACTCGCATGAGCCGACCCGCATAAAAGAGAAAAACAAAACAAAACCAAAAACTTACACTTGTGTATATCGATTACTTCCCTTCTGGATTTCTGTATGAATGTTTCAAATTCTTGTATGACTTGAAAATACAAGTATTATGTATTTTTAAATGTGCAAAAATTTAAAGAATACATCGTGTATGACAAAGTAGAATATGAATATGATGAAAATATTGAATTATCAATTTATCATTCAACTCCTCAAAAGTTTTTGCTTAATTTTGTGAACTTATTAAAGTTTCAGAATTTGTTGAACATTGAAAGCTTTATGATATTTTTTTTTAAAAAGACGAACTAGTCTGCAGGCCCACACATATGCGGGGCGGGCCAGCCCAGTCCACATTTTGCGGGCCAAGTATGGGTTAGGCCTAAACGGGTTGGGTCGGCCCTCATTACCACCCCTAATGAAAAGTGTTAATTTAATATTTTCATGATAATAAATGTAATTAAGTTTTAAAGTACTAACATTTATAATGAACAATTATTAGGAATAAAACTTACAACACTACAAGAAAAATCATAAATACGACCAATTTTAGTGACTAAAAATAGTTTCTATTATGAATAAAACATTATAATTGATTTCTAAATTTGGAACTAAAATAGGTTATATTATCAATTGATATCTAAATTGGTCATAGACATTAGTTACGAAAGTTTTGACTATCAAAGTAGTTAGTCTCTAAATTAGTCTCTAATTAGAAAATCGATCTTTAAACATATTTTTTGTCACTAAAATTGGTTATTACTTAAGAATTTTCTTGTAGTGCAAAACATTAAATTGATTAAAGCAAAATGAGCAAGTCATATCTAAACTTCTATAAACATGTGTGTTAAATAGTTTATGGACTAAATATTGAAGGCAAAGACGAGATTATATGATCTATTTACATATACAAGTGATAGTTTGCGGACGACAACAGAAGTTGAGCAACTAGTTTTTGAGGTTAATTCAAACAAAAAGTACAAGCCTTTAAATTAATGAATGTTTTAGTAGAACCTTATACAAAAGGTTGGTGATCTAATGTCTCAAAGGTGATAAACAATTGAAATTTTGGAAAACATGAAAAATCTAACATACTCCCACCTAATTCTAAATCTCCAAAGGTCATCCCTAAAGATCCTCGTAAAAGGAGATGTTTACTTTCACGCAAAATAGAACTTGATTACAAACATTAAATGCAAAAAGACTACACATAATCAAAATTGTTTATCTTTGTAAATCCTCTCTTCAAAAAGATTCTCCTACACTCAATCAAACTTGTTTATAGTTAGAAGTCGCATTAATATATTAGCATTGGAAGGGAACCAATTCTCCTGGGTTGAGATCCATTTTCAGTGGTGTTTTTTAATGCATTTTTCAATTTATTCAATCTTCCTCAAATCCATTCTTAAAAAAAAAAAAACAAATTACATACAGAGAACATTAAAGATTTTATGCTACTAATTAACTAAAAATGGTATAAGTTTTAAATGAATTAGGGAAATCCAACGATAGAATATGTTTATGGTTAGATGAGAGTTAAAACTAAGGCGATGTAAAGTTGTGATTAAAAATTTTGTTAAGAAGAAAAATTGTACTGAGGCATGCAGCAGCTAGCCCTGGGCACCTATTCTATGTTATATGTATGGTGTCAGTTGAGGTAACAACAAACTTACAGTCCTTTCAAATAGACATGATATGATAGGATGTCTTTTGTACATACACTGATTTTATGATATAATGTCTTCTTCGTAGGGTAGTAGTCCTTCGCATATCTCACTTCTTCTGCAACAACATGGCCTTCTTGACACCTAGTAACTGTAATCTACTTTTCGTTTCCCTTTACTTTTCTCTGCAAACATCTTTATTAGAACAACTTACAAGGAAATCATCATCACACATATTCGTTTATATATTTCTCTATCTATTCAAACTTCTTCCTACCAAAATGCTCTGCACAATCTTTTTCTTTTTCTTTTACTTCCACTTTTCATACAATATCATTCTATATGCAAGCAATATACATCTATCTTACTTCTAAAACAAACTAACTGATACAATATATATGTGCAAGACAGTTGAGGCACATTATTTTAACCTTTTATGAGATATTTTTACTATATATACAAGAAAAATTGAAGAATAATAATTGTCAAATTTATATATATATATATATATATGGGAGAGCTTAGTAAGGACAGGGAGCGCCCCCAAATTTGTTACCTTTTATATATAAATTAATATACAACTTCAAATATCATTTAAAAGTTTTGACATATTTTTAATATATTTATATATTTGGCACTTTAAAATTTGTTTATATATTTAATAAAATTTTTGGGTTTTTAATTTTTTTTTCATAACCAATTTTTTATTGTGACTTGGTTATCATAAATTTTTCTTTTAATAATTACATCTATCTATTTTTATTAAATTATGATAAATTATTTTTTAGTCTTAAACCTTTCTTTTTAAATAAGTATATTGACAAAGAATAAAAGAATAAATTCATTTTTTAAAGTGATAAAAGGAAGCTAATAGTAAAAATGAAAATATAACAATATGGTTGTTCACTCCATAACAATACAATGAAAGCTTGTGAAGATGTGATGAATGCATGGACCCTCCAAGACTTAGTGAAGATCAATAGAAAAAAGATTCGCAAGGATCAACTTGTAAATTAGAATCATAGAAATTGTAATTAGGGTCATACATATATACTTGGGTCTTTTAATATGTTAAAAAGAAATTTTAATAGATTAATTGTCTCCTCTACAAATGGTACATGATGATCATATCAATTGATTGATAAGTAGAATTGATCAATTAAGTATGTCAACATTTATATCCTTTATATCAAGACCTTTGCTTGATGAAAAAGTGAAATATTTTTTTTAGAAGAGTAGTGATCATCTTAACATGTTGTCTCCTTAGACAAGGTTGAATGTCTTCGGAAAGTTAAGGAATGTTCCAAGTGTAATTGTTTCTATTTATATATGGATTAAGGTTTTGTTGGATTTTCGGATGTGTCCAGGTTGCAACAAGGTGTTGCTTGGGTAGGTTAGGTTGTCTGTTGTAGGATTCAAAAGGTTTGTTCTAATCTTGTAGTTTGTGTGTAATTGTAACATTGCGAGGTAGTAGAAAGTTACAAGGTTTCAAAAATTCCTTTGGTCAATTAGATTTAAAAATGATTTCTGAAATCTTTTAAAAGATTAACAATTTCTATAAGTCCAATTCAATACCCTTTCTTGGCCTTATTTGCTTTCAATTGTCCAAAGCAATATCACCCTAAACCTTAGGAATAAGTTAGGATTAACAAAGCTGGTAGAACATAATCTGATTTTGGTTGCTGACATATGGAGCAATCGCCAGAAAAACCTGCGAATTTCATAACGCATATTTGTCCCATAAAATTGAGAAGGTATCCTAGCAACAATTTTAGTAATTCTTGCATGCCCCCAATTTTACTCACATGAAATTCATAAAAAATTGTTTTTAGTTGGTCATATGAAGGAATCACCAATCTATCTTTTCAAAACAATAATCTACTTTTTGCACTTAGAATCATGAAGATGGCAGGGATGTAAAAAAATTTCGATCCATAGATATCCATAAATAAAATTCATAATGAGTAAAAAATAAATATGATAAATGGATATCCACGAGTAATGAATAAACCTCTGGATACTCGCATCCGTTAAGCTCTAATTTACTATAATATTCAAACATTAATTAAACAACTCTTATTATGTTGAACGTTATTTAATATTTATTTTTGTAATTTTATTTGAATTTGTATAAATTTAAATTTTTTTAGATTTTATTTGAAACTTTTGATTGTGATTTATTTGAATTTATGGTTAAAATTATTTGTTAAAGGTTTTTAGATTTTCTTTATGTTCTCTTTTAAAATTTGATTTTTCATTTTTCATTTTAATTTTTACTACTGGACAAATAGATAGTCCAAATTTTCAATGGTAATTTCGATTGAAGTTGTTAAATGGTAACACTAAATTAACAATAAAGAAAACAAGTTTATTATTTAAAAAATATCAAACTAAATTAAAACATTTAAAAATAGTGGAATTAAATTACAAAAATAAAAAATAACAAAAATTATTATTATACTTCTCTGTATATTTTATGTGTGGGCATATTCTAGAAAAAAATAGTACAAATTAAATTAAATGAGAGAATGGTTATTCAATTGACGTGTCATGTTTTTATTAGAGCAGGTATATACAGTACTCTCAGGTTTCGCTGTCTCGCAGTTATTAGTACAAAATATATTAATGCTTATGTGACCTTTTGCCAAACTTTTTTCCCAATAATGTCAAAATTGATGCAAACAAATAAACATGTGATTTGACTTTCAATTCAACTCCAAGACTTTATTTGCCAAATATTAGTCTGCCACATGAAATTTTTACTGATACAAGACACTTGATGTGAAACTAGCTAAATATTACTAATCTAATTAAATGAAAATAGTTTAAGATGAACTAAACCTTACTTAAGTTTGTGTTTTATTCTTAATAACTCGCTAAGTATAACAGTTACTCCATTTTATAATTTTGTCAATCTCTTAATTACGAGAAAAAAAAATGTATTTAGTATCACTCAAAAGTTGACGATACATAATTATTTTAGCGTCGTACAGGTATTTGATGCTAAAATCATATATCTTAATTTGTTAGTCCCAACTTTTGAAAACTGAGGAGAGGTATTACTGGAGAGATATAATATCAATGAGACCTGATCTCAATTATATAAGGCACTGATACCACTCTTAACCCAAAATCTTGAGGTAATGGGTTTATGAGTCTTTATTCTTATATAATGCTCTACTTTCTCATTTCTGGTCAATGTGGGACTTAGACTCACACTTGAATTCTTAACAAATCATACTAACGTAAAAAAAAAAAAAAAATCGTGCAACACCTTCATTTTAAAATAATATATACAAAAAATAAATAAATAAAGATTATAATAGATGAATGTAAATAAAATAGATAAATGTGAATGCAAAAGATATTAAGAAGAATATGGATGAAAGGGTTGAAATAAAGTATGTAGACAAAGAAGACATGTAGATGAAAAAGATAAATGTGGGCAAAGAACGAGTATAGATGAAAGATATGAGTTTGGAGAAATTTATGAATGTGAATGAATAAGATAGTGTCATGATATTTATGTAAAAAATGTTATAAAAAAATTAAGTGAGAAGATTTATCATCTTTAAATATAAGTTTTTAGATTAAAAATAATCTATCATTATGTTATTAAGAATGTACACAAATTCTAAATTAATATATAACTTATTGTTAGCTTAACTGCCGCTAACTTAAACAAACATATATATTAAAAATAAATAAGATTAATATTCACTAACATTATTTAATTTTAATATTTATTTTATCTTATTTATTTTTAATATTTATTTTATTTATCATCTAAAGCGATTCTAACTCAAATATTTGCTTAATAAAAAATTAAAAAATAGTTTTATAATTTTAAATTTTTTATATTAATTTTTTGCACCGTATTACAGTGACTAAATCAATGTTAATAACACTGCAATTTAACCGATACTAATATTTTGAAGCTAAATTTATATTTTTTATAATAATATTTTACATCTGGCATATTTAGCATATTCCTTGTATAAGTGTAGTTTAACTTATGAAACCTTTTAAGACTGATTTTATATCGAAAACTTTAAATAGATGAATGATGATATATTAAATAAGTGAATAGGTTTAATGAACCTTAAAATAAAAAATAGCAATTAATTCCTCTGAAATAATGATTGATATTTATCAAAACATTGAACATTCATAATTGAATATTTTCTTACTAAGAGATTTATTTCATAAAAAAAATATATAGATTGACTTTTTTTTTACTAAAGAAAAAGAGTTAGGTCAAACCATACCTTAAATAAATTAATTAACAAACTTTTGTACATGATATAGCCCATTTTCACTTTATTAAATTTAAAGGAAGAAAAGTCTACTCATATATTTGTCCAATCTTTCTTAGGAAAATACAATTATTCTAAAAATATTTACCTCCTAAAAGTAGTAATAGCAGCATGAAATAATATTCATGGCATGGCATAACATAAAGTTGGAGCTTCTATAGTCTTCTTCACATAAATAAAAGTTTCCAAATACTTGTGTTAGTCTCTCCATCATGTTACCAAAAACCACATCAGTGACTACTCTATTTTTTGCAAACTGGAACACCATAATTTCTTTAGTGTCACAATCACTATGTGGGTTCCATACATCACTCTCTTTAACCCAACTGTACACAACTTATACATTGCTACTTCATTAGCTAAATGTAATGTAATCACACTGAATATTTTCTTTTAATGGTTGTAAAAGAAATTATAATCCATAATAAAATATTAAATTAAGAGTGGGAATTTTACAAATAAGGCATGAAGTTTTCAAAGATTAAACGTATTAATAATTTGATTAATTTTTATATTTCTATTCAATTTTGAGAAAATTTTAGAGAAGCAATATTCAATATAATAGACAAAATATTGTGATATAATAATAAAATTTCATCATAAAACTAGTGATGGTACAATATATTATATTAATATTGTTGTTGAGGTCACATATATTTAAGGTATTTATATTAATATATTATAGATTTATTTTTTATTATTCTATTTAAACTTGGATATTCTCTTTTGTTATTTACATATAATGAGTTATCAGATTAGATAGTAAGAGAGATATAGGTAATACGAGGTTTAAAAAAAATGTGATATATTATATATATAGATATCAATTTTATGTAAAAGGATTTTAAGCGGTTTTTTATTTATTCAATTCTTATTATTGATAAAGAAACACTATTATTGAAGGTGGATTTGTGCACGATTGATTACGTGAGAATGATCTGCTTAGGTAGACGAGATTTGCGAGTGTGTACTATTCACAAAGATGACAACGTTCAAATTGTCCTTGCTTTATTTTAAAATAATGTTGTGAGATTCTAGTCGAAATTTCTTGAGATAAGAAACCCCATCTTCTTTAGGTTTTCAACTTTGGAGTGGTAGAAAATGGAAAATGCATCTGGTTTATGTGAGATCAAGCGCGATTTAAGAGTTTGGAAGACTAAAAACAAATTTAAATGATAAGACCTTTTATTTAAAATGTATTTTTTGAATTTTTTTTATGCAAAATTTATTTATTAATTGTCATAATTAATTTTATTTAATATTTTTTTATAGATAATATGATTAATCTATTTGATTTTTCTTAAGACATCATTGCAATGATATTATAGATGCATTCTGAGAAATTCCTTTTGCCTGAAACAACTAACACTGAAATTATTAACATTATTTTAGGTGCATTATGAAATAATAAATTCTTTTTATATAATTAAGAATGTCAAATTATTTATCATTTTTCAAATCTATAATTTCTATTAAGATATTTAATTCTAAAAATAAATAAAATTAATAAATATCCAACAAATGATCATGTTTTAAAGATTTTTCCATGTTTAAGCATGTTTCTAACAAATAAGTACAATCTAGTGACTTTAATTTTTTAACACTAAATAAAAAATAAAAATATCTTCAAATATTTTAAATTTTTCAAATCTACTTTGAAGTGTGATAATTGTTTTATCTACGATATAGAAGAAGTATTAATTCTAAATGATTATTAAAGAGATTTTATAATTTAATTTTCAACGTCTATTACCTTTTTTTACGAAACTTAAGTTGTTCTCAACTTTGAATTATCTTTCTAAAAAAAACCTAACTTTGAATTATGCTCCAATTAATCTATTATTTATTAAAAGACTAACCCCTAATCTAACTAGTAGTTTTGTAGAAATTTTCAGTTTCTAGTCAAGATATATGCAAAAAAACCAAAAAACTCTTAAAACTCATAATAATCGAAAAGTATTGAAAAAAAATTGAGAAAAGAAACATATTTATAATTCTAATACAAATAAAAAACATAATAAAAACAACAATAATACAAATAGAAAGAAAAAAAAATACCAACCAGAAATAATGAGATGACAAAATAGGTACGCACGAGTAATATGAGATTCGAGGAATATAATTTGTCAAAATTTAAAAAAAAAAACAAAAAGACTCTTAGAAGAGAAGAGAGTAAGAAGAGACGAGAGAAGCCCCCGAGAGATAAAAAGATAAAAAAAAAATATAAATCCAAATGGAATACAAGAGAACAAACATAATTAATACTTCCCTTTCTTGTAACTGAAATCATAATTTACTAACTAAAAGCTTTAGTTCATTAATTATCATTTTTAATACCAATAAAAGTTAACACACACTAATAATAATTTAATTAAAATTTATTCTCAAACAAAAACTTGTAATTACTTTAATAAAGTATATTAGTAATTACATATTTTTTAGGCTTTTTTTTCTTAAAAATAATTTTATAATTAATTTAATAGAGTTATATTAGTAAAAATAAATTACGACCTAATTTATAATTAATTTAATAAAAAAACATTAGTAGTAAAAAATATTTAGGCTTTCTTTTACTAAAAATCTAAAACAAGTATTTTACTTAATTTATCCTTAAATCCACTGTGAAATTTATATTTCTTGTGCTTTTAAAAGGTGCGTGGTTAAAAACTATAATCGTAAATTTTTTCTACAATTTCCAACTAATTTAAATTTTATCTTTCCAAATTTAACTTTATTTTTAATTAGAAATATGAATATCTATTTAATTTTCATATCATTTTCACTATTTACTTTAAAATTATACCACATTTATGAGAAAAGTTAAAATGATAATCACTTATTTTTATTCATTAAAATAATTTTTTAATCTATCATACACATTTCTATATACTAACTCTTATAAACTTTTACTGAAATCATATTATCTTTCTTTTTAATCCAAATAACTAACATAATCTTTTATCTATCCCCTTAAATTCATACACAACAAAAACATAACTAATATTTTGAAAACCGTTAGGTCGTGAAGAAAACGAAAAAGAAAATCAGTTTATTTGTAGCTTTTTTACATGAGAAATGTTTTTATGATGTATATAAGTGTGCATTATTGCTGCTCCATTAAGTAGAATTAGATTGTAAAACCTTAAAAAGATTCTGAAAACAATTATGAGAGGAAGTAAAAGTAGGAAGGAGGTTTAGAAGTAGGGTACATTAATAATGTAATAAATAAATTTTGGTGAGTGAGGGTGACAAGTTCATCAGACACAAAACACATAAAGAAGACATTGTGTGAAAGGTTGCAGAGGCTATCTGTCGATTTCTCATTGCTCTCCTATCACTTCCATTCCTTTGTGTTGCAGACAAACACTGTCACTGAACCACCAAACTCTACACTGCTACCACCTTATCTACACTGTCTCTGCTGCTTCACTTTTTTTTTTTTTTTTACTGTTTTATTGGAACACCCTTTTAATTGCACTTCTTTTTCATGCATTTCTGAAGTGCTTCTATTCATAATCACCCCGTTTTAGACGAGTTTCGGTTCCAAAATTCACTATAATTAAAATAGATCACAAGACTCTCAGTCTCAGCATATGTGTGAACACAGATTTTGTTTGCACATTACTCACTAGTGAAGTTCTCAAATAAAAAGGAGAAATATTTCAATGAGTAATATATTTCAATGAGTTTCAAATACATTTTTCTATGAGATGATTTCCTATTGAAGTTTCTTACCTTCAATACCTTTTTTCTTTATTTTTAAAGATTCGAATGCAAAATTCCATTTGTTGATCATTTTATGTCGAACTTCATTCCTATTAATAGTAGAGGTATGAAATGTTGGTGAAATTATTGTCTACTGTAATTTTGGAAGACAGGGAAAAAAGAGAACAGATGAGAGTGTAAAAGAAAACAATTAATGAAAAGTGAGTGAAAAGGAAAGTTTGTTGGTTGAAAATAAAAAAAATAAAAAAAATCAATGGATGAAAATAGAATTTTTTTAGATAAAAAACAAAACAAAATAAATAAATTCGAAATTATTTTTTAAAATTATATACTTTTGTAAAATCAGTTTGTTATTTATTAATATTAGAATTTACTATTTATGTTATTAATATATTGTAATTATTTATTATCATGATTATTTTCTATTTTGTTAATATATATATATATATATATATATATATATATATATATATATATTAACATTAATAAAAACAAAAATGAAGAAAAAGAAGAAGTGAACAAAATTCTATGCAAGAGCAAACTATATACCATGAAAATTTCTAGTTTATGTTTTCTAGTATGGTAGAATATGTTGCATTAACTTTCAAGTTTTTTTTTTCTTTTCCTTGTACAATAAAGATAATGGATACTACTATTTATTTATAGAATGCAAGACATCTTTGTCATTATATTAAATTTTATTTAAAAAAAAAGGAAAACTATGGATGGCCACACAAAACCCATGATAAAATTACATTGCACCTATAGACAAAAATACCTATTATGAAAAGAAAAACTAAGTAAATACATCAACGAAAACTAGTAAACTAGTGCAACACCAAACACCTCAGCAATCAAATTCATCAACATATAACGAGATTTATTATTAACTAACTCTCTCACATTAAAAAAAATATTTAAAACTCATTATCACTTTTTAGAAATCCTTGCTTTGGTAGATTTTGTTATTAACTTTCTTTGGCCTACCTCTACTAGGTTTCTTTGCATTTCGAACTAGCTCATCATCCTCTTCGGTATTAGAATCATCACTTTCATTAAGAATATTAGCTCATTTAGAAGCTAATTTAAATTATTATGCAGAACGAGTTTTGTTATAGGTAAAGTAATTAGGAATTGCCTCAAAATTACTATGAGATAAATCAAAATGTTTATTGACAATAGAAGTGATATCCTTCAAAGAAAGCATATCCGCCAAGGAATCAGAATCCACTGGTACACCATAATTAGTGGAAACATTCAGAATACAAGATGCACGCACAACACAAACATTATCATGATTTGACTTTGTTTGTGATTGAGCAACAAACAGTACCACAAGAGAGTACATCATAATAGGTTGAATTATAAGTTCCAACATAAACTCCCCCATAAGATCCACTACAAGGTCCACCATAGGAACCACATGATTCACCACAGGCACCATAGCCTCCACCATAGCCCCCACCACAAGCTCTATAACAAGCTCTCACTACAGCAAAAATTATTTTAGAGAACACCACAAAACTATGGCCTAACCATAAAAATCGTAGGGCTAAAGTTTAGACAACGGTTTCTTAGGCGTAGTCTAGGTGACCATTGTTGTAGGTATTAGGCCACGGTTTTCAGTACGACAACATTGTTAAAATTGTGGCTTAATATCCTTACAATAGACAACACCCTTATAAATATTGTCTTTGAGTTTAAGCCACATTTATTAAAATTTGTTTTTATAGAAAGGTTCAATATGAAAAAATTGTACCTCTTCAAATCACAATATTACACAATTAGACACCACAATATATCAACACTTCAAACAATATTCGTACGCAAAATATTCATAATTGAATGCATATTAAATGTCATTCATACATATATTTCAATGTTAGAATGAAAACTATTAAAATAACTATCTTGAAGTCATTATTAAGGATGGACCTTTCAAAGTTAAAGCTAGAAAGCTAAAAATATAATATGTCTAATGCTTCTTTACTACATAACAAAGATCATTATTCTATAAGATTGTCTTCATAATCTTCATAGCCTTCATTGTTTCATGATCTTCATTGTCTTCTAGCTATAAACACCAAAATATATTATCACATTTTTCCAACGTATTATACATTATAACAAGTTAATTAAGTCAAATTTAACATGTAAATGTGCACTGAATCACATGTTTTCAATCATTTCTAAGTTCCAACAAATGCATGTTCATAAGTGAAGTAAAGACCTAAAATGTAACATTATACTCATCATGATTCTTCTCTTACATAATGTATCATAGATGTTAAATAACAAACATGATTTGAGAGTTTATAGTATAGTATTAATCTAATGTAACACCTGATAAG
>Ga0214542_1008850_pt1 | contig 16199 bp, 15 predicted proteins | sample CNSS1metaG_FD_160096 | JGI IMG/M metagenome (GOLD analysis project Ga0214542, IMG submission 160096) | Root nodule microbial communities from cowpea collected in UCLA plant growth center, Los Angeles, California, USA - CNSS1 | ecosystem: Host-associated > Plants > Roots > Nodule | place: USA... | reverse complement strand
TCTATTAACATTATTTTCTATTAACAACTTTAAAACAAATTTAAATAAAGTTCAATGTAAAATATTAATTAAATGAACTTAATTTGGTTAAAAATATTTACTTGAAATATCAATTTTGATGGAAATACTTGTGTACATTTATATAGAAATTAAATTTGATTTCAATTTGGAGAGGGACAAAATTGCTAATTTTTACAAAAATTGGGACTAAATTGGGATAAATTAAAATAAAGGGACTAAATTGAGATTAAGGAAATGACACGTGGCATAATACTGACATGTGTCACTGTCACTGCCACATCACTCTATCATTGCCACGTGGCACGATGACAGCTTGACACGTGGTAATTTTTTGATTTTTTTAAAAAAATTCAAAATAAAAAAAAATTCAAAAAAAATAAAAATAAAAAAATTCAAAAAATCGAGGAACTGACACGTGGCACTACCTCTAACGGCGTCAACCTTGACTTAACAGAAAGGGCAAACGTGAGACGTTTTAACAAAAAAGGGGACCAATTTGAGACTTTTTAAAATTTGGGTACCATTTTGAGATTTTGACTCCAAAATGGGGACCAAAGGCATAATTAAACCAATAATATATGTAAAACTTGAATTTCAAATTTTTTTCCATAAAAATTAAAGAAGCTAACGTGTCAAGCAAACAAATTTTTTAACAAACAAAAATTAAATAAAAAAAATTCAATTTTGAAACTTAAAATAAAACCTTAAACACTCATTCTGCATCACTCACTTTCTCTCACTCCCTTCCTCTCACAGATTCAGTGTCTTCTCATTCTCTTCCACTCTCTCCTCTCTCTCACGCATCACTCACATTATTTTCTCTTGACACAACCTCTTCTTCACTCCAACGTTTAGTTTATTCTCTATAAGATTGTCGTTTCTCGAAGCTTTTCTTCTTCTACAAGTGTATGTAATTTTTTTTATGATTTCTTTCTCATATGAAAGTTTCGATGTTTATTGATGAACACATTCATCTCCTTTTTTTATTGCTTTTATCTGGGTAAAATTTTTTTTTATGTTAACTTTCTTTTGTTTCAGATCAATAAACTCTTGGACAAGATCAAAGATTTAAAAGCTTTTGAAGGTCACAGACAAGTCTCTCAAGCATAAAACATGAAACACGATCTCGTCTTTTCTATTCAAGAATCACAATGGTATGTATTTTTCCTTTTTTTTCTGTTTTCTTATCAAAGTTTCAATTTTTACTCAACTTTTGATTGTTTCTTCTTTCTCACCAAACTGATTCATGTTATTTTGTTAACTTGCGTTTTGTTTCTTTTTCACCCCAAAGTTTTTTCTTTGTTAACTTTGAGATCAATGAACTCTTGAAAAAATAAAAATGAACTCTTGACAAGATCAAAGATTTAAGAGCTCTTGAAGGTCACAACAAGGTCTCTCAAGTTCAAGACTTGAAACATGATTTTTCGTTCAAGAACCAGAATGGTATGTATTTTTCGAACTTTTTTTTTGCTTTCTTATCAAATTTTTGATTTTTACTCACCTCTCGATTGTTTCTTCTTTTTGACCAAATAGATCCATGTTCCTTTTTTTTACCTTTCTTTTTGTTTAGATGAATAAAGAGCTTTTAAAGGTCAAAGACATGCTCTCAAGCGTAGAAGAAGGAGAAATGTTTGATTTTTATCATTTTCCTGCTTCTTTGGTTGGTTTTCTTGGGGTTTTCTATTTGGTCTTCTTCTTATTCTCTTTGGCCTATTTTTTTTGTCACATTAAGGTTTAACATCTTGAAAGTTTTGGTTTTGTTGATTTAAGGTTTTTCTGTCACTTTTATTTATGATCAATTGATTTCGTCACTTTTTCGTTTCTCACTCGAAGAAGAATGTTTCTCACCCAAAGAAGATTGTTTACCGTCTATTGAATAGTTTGTTCACACAAGGATTTCAGTTATATTCTTCTGATTTTTTTTTGTTTTCATGTTCTTCTATGATTGTTCTTTGATTTTGGGAAACAAAGTTCACTTTTTTTTCTTATCTTGATTAGACCATGATTGCAAGAGGAATTTCTGATGAAGAATTCTTTATTGAAGAGGTTATTTTATAATTTTCTTGCCATGCCACTTATTTCGAGGATACATTATGTTGTAAAGGCTCGACCTATGCAATGCTGGAAAGGGTAATTTTTTTTTTCGTATTTATGGTGTTCTTGGTCATAACAAAATACTGATGATGATGATGACAACTACCTTTTAAAGTGATGAGATTTTTTAATATAATGTTTCTCGTCTTTGTGCATGAAGTGATTCATATTCTTATGTTTTGTTCATTTTGGCTTATCTTGCCAATGCTTCGTTTGTCTTATAGAATTCTTGTGTAGTTTGAGTTCAATTTCTCTATAACAAATTTTTGTGGTTATTTTCTTTTTGTATTTATTCGATTTTTATGTTTTTGATTTTAGAATTGTAAAATCTGACTTCTTTATATTTTTTATTTCTTTAAATTTAAGGGTTTCAAACATTTTTTCATTTTATGGTTTATTGTTTCACTATATTGTCTCTATCCTTTTTTATGGTTTGTTTATTTTATCTTTGTTTGGAGGAAGATTATTTGATGAAGTGGTCATATGAAAAAGAAAAGCTAGAACAAACAAATGATGTAAACGACCAAACAAGGGGAGAAATATTTAAACAAGCTGCAGAAGAAAACATCTATCCTTCTAATACCATATCAGCATGTCATAGAATTAGAGATGAAAGGAAACTCAATAAATAAGATAGCTTTATTGATGTGAAAAGTACAATTTTTTCGAGTTACTTACAAAAGAAATTCCTACCTACTAAAAAGGGAGAAAACCCCATGTTTAGAGCTAAATAGTAAAGACATTAATCAAATCAAAAAAGTGCACTAGCAATGGAAAATTGAATTAACAAAATAAACTTGAAATTAAAAATTTAATATTATACATCACGGACAATCACTGCAGTAGAAACACTTCCATAAACCCAAACACTATTCCAAGTCTATCCTAGCATTTACAATTTGAACAAAAGGTAAATTGATTTCTTTTGATGTTTCTCAGCGAGAATTGAAGTTTCAACTAGACAATCATCCTAATAAAGATTTCACTGAAAATCAATATAAACTACCAATTGAAACTTTAATTCTAGCTAGATAATAATGCTAAAAACAAAAAATTTAATGCCTCTCACAATGTCTACCAACTTTGGGACCATGAGTAATATTTTCGTAATTCTAAGTAATAGAATAAGTCCATGTGTACCTTGGCTCAAGTTTCGTACAAAAGGCACTCGTACAACCATAAATGACGTAATGATGAAGTGATAGAGACAACGTGACAAATACGACGTCACCAAGAGGGCATGACGGAGTTGAATGGTAGAGTGACTGATTAGCTACTCAAATTACAACAAAGATTGAATCGCGCAGGGCTACTTAGGTCACGATGAGAGGACGTGATGGGGAGGGCGTGATGGAGAGGGCATGACGGAGAGGGCTACGATGGAGGCTAAAATGAAGATGAATCGCGTTGAGCTATTGAGGCCGCTATAAGAGGACGTGACAGAAAGGACATCATAGAGAGGGCGTGATGGAAAGGGCGTGACAGAGAAGGCTACGACAGATATGAAGAGGATGTGACAGAGAGGGCTACGACGGAGCTGAATCGTGACTTAGGTTTTCTCATGCGTGGAAACTGATTTTGCGATTGAGGATTCTGATTTGGGAGGGAACGAGTTTTTGAAAAATGTAATATAATTTGTGGAGGGCATAAACCTCTTAAAAAAAACAATAAAACCCCCCATTATTATTAGCTTTTAGAGAACCCACCAGAATCTGCCTATTTCATGTTTATTTGTGGAGGTTTTTGTAACCTCTACAAAATGATCTCCACTAAATAATTTTTTTTGTAGTGTTACTAAAACCAATTCAATCAGGAAAAGATACATCCCTACTAAACTACTTATCCATTCACCAAAATTCCACAAAATCTCCAAGTCATTCTTATTTCACAAAACCATTAAATTTTACTATTTGAATTTCACAATTTTTACTATACAAAGAATAAACACGTGGACACACATATGTCAAGACATAAACACTCTCACGTCAACAAATCCTTTATGTTGTTTGGGACAAGGACGAAATTCAATTTTCTACCATAGTTTATGAAATAAAAAAAAAAATCACCATTTTAACTATATTGAACTAAAATATATTTGACATTTGGGTTAGTACTAATTTGGTTTATGACATGCCAAATGAACGTGAACAACATCCCTTCAATTTGAAATTAGGTTGGCTTCATTAACTATTTTCATATTTCCCTAAACTTTGTAGCTTAACAAATATCATTTGAAGAGAAATCTACCAAGCTAAAAGTTACTTAGGCTTAAGTCACAATAAATGATAACACATAAGTCACAATAGGGAAACATTATAGTAAAAAATGGAAGTAATCACAAAATCTATTGGTAAATCAAAATTATTGACGACTTACCGACGACTACAATTTTACCAATGGATAAAAACATTTGTCGATAATTACTTAATGTTGCAAATATGTCACTAATTATCTGTCATTAATTACCAACAAAATATAATTTTCGATAAATATCCATTGGGAATTAGTGATTAGTTTGTGACCATTAGTAAATTTTGTTAATATATATCACGATTTGGTTCTTCTTCTTGCTGCTCTTCTTCTTATTTTTCCTTTTCTTTTTCTTCATCGTTTATGACAACTCTTCCTCCTCTTCTTCATTTTCTTCCCCCATCGTTGCCACCCTGGTTGTCGTCACGCTGGTACATTTCTGTCATCACTTCACTGTGGCACCATTGCTATGCTACCTCCCTTCCTCTTAATCATGCTCCTCCTCCTCTTTCTTTTTCTTCTTGCACATCTCCAATTAATTTACAAGCATATTTCATCAAGTTTATAAAAAATTTGACGCCCATTTTTTTCTATGAATTTATTGACAAATTCTAGAAGTTAAGTTATTCATGAATTTACCAATGATATTTCACAAATTCTATTACTAACGGATTTACCGTTAGATTTTGAAAAAAATTCAATTATCCACAAATTTATTGACAAAGTTTAAAAAATCATTATCATCATATTTATCGATTGATTTTGCAACAACATGATCAAAGCTAAAGCATAAATTTTGATATCCATTTTACTGATGGATTTTACCAACACATGTTATCAACATATCCATTATTGACGAAAAGTTTTGTTAGTAATTAAAATCCTAAAATCCATCAATAAAACTTGCCAGTGAAATAGAATTTATTGATGATTTTCTTTTTCATCAATAAATGTTATTCTATCAATGGATTATTATGAAATTTTACTTGTAGTGACAAAGTTTTGAGTTGTGAGAGCATAACAACAAACTACAACCAGGCTCATGTTTTCTGTTTGTATGTGCACTTTGCTCTTCAACTTCATTCATCCAAAATATACCTTTATTTTCACAAATCCATTTTATGGTGTTCCCAACTCTTTTTAACCAATGAACAATGAACTAGAACCATTGGCAGATCTTGACCAAAATTTCTGAAGATGCCAAATAATATACTCAAAATGTATATATTTAATCATTATCACTAATATAACAAAAGTATATATATATATATATATAACACATATTTTAAAAGAATTTAAATATTTGGAGGGCATGGTCCCTATCCTTCTAAATTCATCCCAACCTACAACAATCTATGGGTGGGCAAAAGTAATTGAACTACACTGCACTAATAAAACATGCATTGAAACAAAGAATAGTTTGTTTGAACTGAACTAAAAGTTAGTACAGAAAAAACTAAATTGAACTATTTTTTGTTCTACAAACTACACTGAACTGTATTGTACTAAACTACACTAAATTGTAATATGAACTAAACTATGCTCGCCACTTTTGGCTATAACACCCAAGATCAATTTTGGCTATGCTCGCCACTTTTTGAAAATTAATTAAAGAAACAAAAATTGTTTCTTAAAATTTAATCTATTAAATTATTGAATTTACGACATAAAAAAGAGTAAATAAATCACATGTAAATTAAAACTGAATTGTGGAGTGTGAAGCTCAACATTAAGCCATTCATATTTCTTTTCGTGTTTGAAATAAAAGATAATAAAATATTTTTGACATATTATAATTTATAAATAAGCAATGTTTTATATATATTTATCATGCAGTGATCTCAATTTCATAAATGCTTTTCAAAATCCTTAAAAATATTAGAATACATCCTAAAATTAAAATATAAGTGTTATTGGTGCACAAGGTTTGCTGTAAGGTCCACTTTATTTTCTGCCCTAATTTTAAGGGCCTATCCTAATCAGATGGGCCTGAGCCTGACCCCTAGAGTGCCAAAGACCCTAAACAGCCATAACACCCTCATTTCCTACACTTTCTAGAAATTAGTTTCCCTCATTCTCTCTTAGAGCTACATCCGTGCTCTGCTAGGGTTTAGTCCCAATCTTGGTCAAGTAGCTCAAAACTCGTTTTCCTGCTCCATGTAAGTTATTCTACAGCTCACACCTCTCCTCTCTGATCATATTTTCATATTTCCAGTTAGGGTTTCGTAGTAAGCTCGATTTAAAATCTGTTCCGCTATTTTCCAGCTCATTAATCCATTCTTAGAGCTGTTGTGCTTCGCTGTTTGGTGTCGAAGTATTTTGCTAGCTCTTTCCAAGTAAGGGAAGCTAGGGTTTCACGTTTTCTTATCTTTTTGGCTCATGTTTAGTTATGTTTTGTGTTTTTTATGTTTGTGTGGCGTTTATGATGGTTTGATAATGCATTGGGTGTTGTTTGAATGAGTTTTTGGTTGTTGTATGCGTGAACAGTGGAGGAGATATGATAATCTTGCCCAAGCGAGTGGAACTCGTCTAAGCGAGAGTATCAGAAATCCCCCAGGAGTTGCGTGAGTTGCCGTTCAAGCGACGAGCTCCAGTCTCGAGCGAGAAGTCATCTCGCTCAGGCGAGGAGGTATCGTTTAAGCGAGAGAATGCGATAGCACCACTATTCCTCTTTTCGAGTTCTCGACTAGTCGAAAGGAGCTCGCCGGAGCGAGGGAAACCTCTCGCCTGAGCAAGGCCTTTTAGCTTGAGCGAGGGCTGGACGAGAGTGTGTCAGGTTTTGCTTGCTTCTATGTTCTTAGATGTTTGCCACATGTTTGGTTGGGTTTATTATGTTAAAGCATGGAATGAGTGATTTTGCATGTATGAGATGGTATATGGACTAGAATTGATAAGTTGGACATGATCTTGACATGTAACATGTATGGAATGGTTGGTTATAAAAGTTGACATGGAATTGGTATGAACAATGATTTTATATTGGTTGATGAAACATGATGTTGGTTTGGTCAGGACGTAATTCCACGATAGTTTCGTGGTGGTGTCTCATTTGGTCAGGACGCAATTCCATGAATCTCTAGGTGAGGTCTCATGGTGGTGCCTCATTGGTCAGAACGTAATTCCACGTTGGTTGTGTGGTGGTGCCTCATGGTCAGGATGTAATTCCATGGCCCCTATTAGTGGGAGCTCATGGTGGTGCCTCATACTTAGGACGTAATTCCACGAGATTCGTGGTGGTGCCTCATTATATAATTTAGTAAGAATTCATGGTAAGGATAGCATCCTGACGGTCTAAAGAGTCAGTTAGTCTCACGTATAGCGTACTAACTCAAGTGGTGAGAGTAGCAGGAGGCCTTAGATATTTTAAGGCTAACCTTGTGAGTGGTAGGGTGAAACCCATTGGCAATTGGCTTTGTAGAGCAGTAGAGGCCACTACAAGTGCAAGCATCTGGTGAATCTGACTAATTATATGTATCCAAATAAGTCGTGTCTTGAGTCTTAGTGTCTTGTTTGCGAGTCATCACATGCTTGGTTGATGTATGTATCTTTGGCTATCAATTTGTATGTAATGGTATGATAAATCATTTCCTACTCTAGCTTACCCTTTCTGCTTGTTGTATGTTATGTGTGTGGTTTTCTCTTTTTGCGATGATCATCAATTTATTGGTGTGAGCAGATGCGAGAACTCCTCGTGGTTGTTAGGGTGATGGAAATTCCACTACTTAGCTCGTCTTGGATCAGCTCCTGTTTCTCTGAGTTTTCCTTTAGGGCGGTAGCCCATGTATTGTCTAGCTCTTGTTGTATTGTCTAAATTTGAATATTGTCGATCGTTTACTCTGTTTTGTTATTGGCATCGTGGTGTGCCTTGATATTTTCATTTTAAGTACCTTGAATATTTGTAAGGATTGATGTTATACTCAATGACTTGTTTCTTATATTACGTTGTGTGAAATTTCATTTAATTAAGGTTATTATTTAAATGGGGTGTTACATTTGCAATTAAGAAGAAGAAAGAAACGATAATAGTTTTGAGTTTGTTGGAAGAAAAATGAATTATGAATTAGCAGAATGAATGAATGAAAGTAAAAGTGTGTGCATCACCATGGTAATGATTTGGGGTATGGTTTGGGAATTGAATGAGTTGGGGTATGGTTTAGGAATTGAAGCTAAAGTCTGAGATGGTAAGTGGGAGCAACTTCTTCAGTTTTGCGGCAGTTTTGTAGTTAACTGAACTGTAAATTTAAGAGTTCAATTTCTTAAAACTAAACTAAAAAAGTAGTATAGTTCAGTGGTTATTATTAATAGTTCATTTTTTTTTCTACCCCTACAACAATCAACTTACTACCATCAATGACGACCTAACAATGAAGGACAATCTACAAGAACATACTACAATAATACCCTCTCTTTATTGTGCATGCGCATTGATGTGACCCCAACAAGGCTCAATGCTTGGACTATTGGCTAGGCCCATTCTTTTTAATTTCTTTTAATTTTCTTTTATTTTTAATTAAATAAAGGTTGTTCTAATTAGGCTTGTTTTGTTAATTACAACCCATTTTCCAAATTATCAATTTTTCTCTAAGTGTTGGCATTGGGCCTACGGTCCAATTCTTCTCTACACCGAATGCAACACCTATCAACAACAATTGCAACCTACGACCCAGATGGGTTCATTCATGTGTACAAGTTTTGGGCATACAAGTGGCATCCAATGTTTTTACATGCTGCTGGTTGGCAGATTGGGGGTGCGCTGGCAAATATTTGGGTTACAACTTCCTTCTACCACGTTCTATCACTTAGACTATATTGGGCCAAGCAACACATGGATTGCTTGAAGCCCATTACGCGTCCATTAAAACAACCATCAAACGAAATTAGGGTTCAGCCTCACGTCCTATTCCTTTCTCCTAAAACGCACCCTGCACACCGCAACTAGGTTTCTTCATCACCAGCTGCTAGGGTTCATGAGAGGGTTGTGCCCCTTCCTTTAGGTTTCTGTCCCAACCCAATTCTATTAGCTGCTAGGATTTTTCCTTTCAGTCATCACGCGTTCTTTCCACCATTAGATAGGAATGTTTGTCATGTTTTTGCGTTTGTTGCTGTTAGGAATCTCTTAAATGGCTTCTTCTTCGTCTTTCTTTCTCAGTTGCCTTTCCACTTATATAAAGGTAGGCCAACTTCATGTATGGATTAACTTTGGTAAATGTAAATTGGTTGAGAACACTCCCACCATTCGTTAGCTCAAACCCTAAACCAGTGAGAGTTCCTACTGGAACGAGAGAAATTCACACTCGTATAAATTTTCCGCTGCGTTTTCAATTGATTCCACAAAACGAATTAATGTCAGGAGGCTGTTCCGTTCATTCACCGTTGAATGGAGCTCTTTCTCGCTGATTAACGGTCCCGACGGCCTCATCACGCATGAGGAGAGTTCGTTTGATTTCGTGATTTTCATTTGTAATTTGGGATTAGGGCATGAAAACAATAGAAACTTAATTTTTTATATTTTTATTATTTAGTAATTTGTTTTACAAACCGTACTAAAATCTATTTATTAAAATTTTATCTTTTGTAACAATTTTTATTATTTTGATGGATGTGTAAACTTTGTATGTAACATACTAATTTTATTACATACCGAGTATTTTAAATATGTATAGACAATTTCTTCTAAAAGAATTATTATGACGTAAAAAATCTGTGTATGATTATTTATATGTGGATGTAAATTTTTATATAAATATCTGTAGATAAATTTAAATTTTCTGGGTGCAAATGGACCAGACTTAAATATATAGATACAAACCTGTATGTCATTATCATATCACGCATACTATGAAATAAATATGGGTGACCAGATTAGAAAAAGAAACACAACCTCTAACAATTATGGTATGGGCATTATCTTTAAAAATAGTTTAATACAATAATCACTTAAAATCTTAAGTAAAAGTTTACATTGGCAAGTTTATAAGAAAAAAAATATATTCTGGATTATCTAATTCAAAGTTTGTATTTATACTTTGGGATTGCCTCTACAAGACTTTTGCCTTCAATAACAACATTTTAAAAGATATTATTTTAAATTGTGCAATGAAGTTTGTTCCAAAAATATAAAGGACAAATTGATCACTTGGAAAATTTGGAGGGAATTGAAGGAAAAATCACAAAATGTAAAAGAAGAAAAAACCTAAACATACATGTTGGAAAACTCACTTTCCACTCCTATTGGGTTGGGATTATAAGGATGACAATGCAAAACGAGTCGACTTGCAAGCTTATAAAAAACGTGAGAGATGAACTAAGTATTTCAGGCTTGTCTCACATAATTCTCAATTTGTGTGCCAACAACAGTTTGATCCGCATTTGGCTCGTATAACCTACATTACTTAGATTCCTAAATTTCAATCGTTCTAGCAACACAAGTTGTGTGTGTTTTTCTAAGTAACTTGTTGATTCATTTTCTTCTCTAGTCCATCAAAAAATAATTCGTTCATTAACGTTCAATCCATTTAAAAGTAGTTTCCTCATTCACATTTATTCTCTTCTTCCAGTCCATTTTAAAGTCGTTTCTATTTTCAACATGCATGTATTTAAAAATTCAAAATTTATGAATATTACTTATTTTAAGAAATAGGCCTATATAAATTATTATTTTTATTAATTAAATTAAATTTTAAAAATTTCACTAGTGCAGATTGGGGTTTTTAACTCGCCTTATAGGCCTCCGTTACTACGGGACCGAAGCCTATAAGGAGGCGATGGCATTTTTGAAATTTTTCTCAGCATTTTGCCTCGGGTCCAAATTCAACCGAAGCATATAACAGGTTTTATGCTTCGGTTCTCAATCAACCGAAGCCTATAACCCGTCAGTGGACCCTAGTATTACAAAATAGCGCATGATTTGGCCTCGGGTAGCAAAGGACCGAGGCCTATAACAGACGATTTGGCCTCAAGTGGCGAAGAACTGAGGCCTATAACGCTTTATGCCTTGGGTGTTTACAGAACCGAGGCCATATCCTTTATTTAGGTTCCCAAATCGCGCGAACCCATCACTGTTCATCATCTTCTCTCTCGCGAACCCTCTCCGCCATCGTGCCCTCCGTCATGATTCGCCCTCCGTTGCCCTCCATCGCCGATTGCGCCTCCGTCCACGAAGCTAGCGTCGCCGGTCTTGCTCCGCCACCGAACAGCAGGCGAAAAGGAAGGAGATTCCGCCACCGTCGTGCCACCGTCCCGCCCTCGTTGCGGCTTCCGTCGCGCCACCATCGCGCCTCCGTTGCGCCCTCCTACGCACCACCGTCACGCCGCCTCTGTTGCGCCCTGGTTGCGTCCTCTTTCGCGCCTCCGTCGCGCCCTTCGCCGTGCCTCCGTCGCCCCACTTCGCCACGGTCCCCCCAAAACCGAGGCCAAAAGGTGAGCATATGGCCTCGGGTACTACCAAAACCGAGGCCAAAAGGTGAGCATATGGCCTCGGGTACTACCAAAACTGAGGCCATAAGGGGAGCGAATTTTTTAAAAATGTAAAAACGTGAGCACATATGGCTTCGGTTAGGCCACAAAATCTAGGCAGAAGACGTGCTCTATGGCCTCGGGTACACGGGAACCGAGGCAGAAGAGGGGCTTTATGGCTTCGGTTGGCAACCGAGGCCAAAGGCTATCCTCCTTTGGTCTCGTCCCAATATGCTTCGGTCCGGAAACCGGTGCAGAATATGAAAAATAACCGCTGTCAAAAGGCCTTTCTGTACTGGTGTTTATTAAAATTCCCATGGGATCATGAGCAAATGTTGTGCAAGACAAGTTAAAGAAATTAGTTTGATTTTTTTTTTGCGGACTGGGTCAGACCAATCCAGTTTTTGCTGACCAGATGCGGGGTAGACTAAAATAGGATGGACCGACCCACATTACCATCTGAATCATATTTTAGAATTTTAGGTTTTATTTTAACTTGTATTGGATCAACGAGTGTTTTTGAATAAAAAATTTAAAACTGAATAGAATCTTTTATTTAAATTATATTAATGAAAACAATTTTTATTTAATTTTTAAAATAAAATTCATTTTTTATGGAAAATATTAACTTAGAAGTTAATAGCTTGATATGACTTAAGTTTATTTATACCAGACAGGTTTTGTGAATCAAACCTGTGAATCAAACCATTATTTTAACATTTATAATTAAATATAAATTTCATTTTTATGCTCTTGTCAAAATTTATTTCGCTACTAATAATGAACAGAAAATCTTCAAGAGCCTGGAAAAATAGATGCAAATTGTAAAACTTATCCACTGAATTTTAGTCCAATAATAATAAGGAAATATTCATTTATCTCGATCAATTTAATTATTTCCCTAATAAATGTTTGTATTTCGAGGAAATATCCTAAAATTGTTGTGTATGATTCACATAGAGATGAGAATTAGTCAAAGTATTCGTACTACAAAATTAAACCATGGACTGCAGCACTGTATCAAGTCTTTCTGCAAGTCTTCTCGCATCACTCGTATACAGGTCCCTACTCCACTGCATTCTGAATATAAATACATCACAAATCTCTTCACATCAATGCAAAGGAAAAAGTGAATACTATATACCAAGCATTATCAAACACTTTCCAACCATGAAGGCCATTTTCTTTGCTTTCTTACTCTTTGCTTCTCTTTTCTTCCTTCTCACTTCAACTCTCGCTCGAGAACTCAAGGGTAATAACACTCTCTAGCTTCTCTATACTTCTTAAATTATCATATGCACCAACATCACACTCGAAACTTAAAAAACTTGCTTTTGATAACTTATTTGGATGAACTTTTTCAGTGCAAATATATAGAAGTAATTTATTTATTTTTTCTTAAATTTGATCGGTACAAGTAGATGAAAAACATGTTTTGGTATAGTTGAAGCCAGCAAATTGAGACAATTTCTTTTTTATGTGAGAAGTGACCACTATAGTTAATGTAATTATGTATATACGCTCTTACGCAGAAGGAACATTTCAGACAGGACATCCTAATAATCCTGCTGTTAATTGTACTCGGGGTCATCGTTATGCAAGTTGCCTTCCAAAATCGACTCCACCATCACCAACATGCTCATCTTATTCACGCAATTGCTGATATATCTGAATGAATTAGATAGTTTTACCTGTTCCTGATGCCATTTAATACTAGCTATGTTAAACCATGGTGCTACCATCTCTATGTTTTGCCTTATTTGGCTGAATAATGTGTTTTTCCAGTTTGCTATTTAATAAAGGTTTGGCCTAGGCCATTTCAATACATAAGAAATACTTTTCGTTTTTGTTGAGTTTGTTGTATATGTCCCATCTTTAACGAAGGATGTAAAAATAGTCTTCGCTCTTATTTGAAACGATAGATGCTTTTGCATGCTAGAGAAAAAAAACTATTAAGGCCCCTGCGATGCGACTAGATCATGAAAACTTAAACATTATAATTGGTTTAGGAGAAAAAATAGAGACACTTCTTATTCGGTTATAAAAAAAGCAAAGATAAGAAGATGAAAGAAAGGAAAAGAACTGTCTTCGATATCCAAAGAAAAGAAGACAACAGAGAATACATAGACGAGAGAGTTGAGTTTGTGGTTATCTCAATACAGGACCAAAAACACGTGTTTTACAAACGGGAAAAGGAGTCCGAAAACCATTCTATTATTTCCGGTAATAAGTAAAGAAATCAAACTACCGGTGAACTGAAATAATAAATAATCAATATCCAAACCCGGTAATAAACTAATTAAAACTCGAATTTAAAACAAAATAATCTGTGACGTAAATTATTTGAAAGTGAAAGTTGATGTGCTTTTCGTTATTAAAAAAATTTATATTTCAGGTTAATTTTGCTTTGAATTTTTTTTAGGAAATACTTATAAATTTTATTATGAAAAAAAATTTGTAGTCAATTTTTTTGCAAAATATTTTGTATAAAACATTTTTATAACAAATTTTGTAAAAAGTATTTACAAATTTTATAATTTTATATACCTGTTAATTAAAATTTTTAAAAAAAATAGGAAGAAAAACTTTTTCTTGTAAATTTCTTTAATAAATTTATAAAAAAAATCTCATGTAAAATTAGAATTTTAGTAATGTTTAAAACGGACACCTTTTGGATCATAAAAGAGTTACGGACCCTTAAAATTAGAAGGAATATCAACTTTATTAAAGAGAATATTAGTACAAACTATTATCAAGGCTTGAATATTCAAAACATTTACAATGTGGAAGCATCTAACAATTATCTAATAAAAGCAATTGTTCATTTCAATTTCGAATTTATAAACATGATTAGTCGTTTTGTGTTCTAATTAGTATTATTCAAAATATTTGGTTCGTACAAGAGTAATAAAATTTAGGTAGTTTCTTGTTCAAAATTTATGAGAAGAAATTGATGGACTCTTGCGGTATAGGTTTATAGTTTGGAGAGGAAGCAAAAGTGCATATATATATATATATATATATATATATATATATATATTATGCATTATAAATGTTTAATAGCATTATATAAAGCGCCCAATCTTTATTGGCTTGTGTACTTACTCGGTTTCGAATACTTGGATTGGAATCACGTACAAGATCTTCTTAGCGAATCGAGATATTTGGAGATAATTATTCTAAAAGATATTAATGTTAAAACACTTTTTTCAGAATAATTGATTATCTCTTATAAAAGATTTCAAGTAAAAAAATTTGTTAAATATATCTATTCTATTTATCCATAACCTAAAGGAAAAGAAGGAAATCAAGAAATTATAATATCGAGAGAAAGATCAATAAATGCATGGTTACACGTAATATGGAGAAATGATCAGTTAAGGGACACAGTTAAGGAGTCATTCAAAAAATAAAATCAAAGGAGAAGTTATACGAAAATCGAAGAGGACGTTGAGTAGAAGTAATTCTAGCAAACATGGGCTAAATGGACGTAACTGATGCAAACTTGGGGGCTTCTAAATAGTTATTCTAATCACTATCTATTTTTTTTTTTTTTTTTTTTAATGGGATAGGAAATATAAATACGTTATTTATGTTCGAAATGTGGGTGACAAATTGTATTTACAACAAAAATAATTTGAGAACGTTGTGAAAAGAACAATCGTCACTGTAGTAAAAATTATAAGAATTTGGGCCACCGTTTTAATTTATCTCTTTTATCAGTTCTTTTTTATCTTTGGTAATTTATTTTTTTACTTTTTCCTTTTCTAGTTCATTTATTTTCTTGTTAGTCTACATTCTTCATAGTTTTACTTCTTTGCAATATTAATCTGTTCCTGCAGAGGGACAAATAAGATAAGTTAGGCACGAGCGTCACCTTACTATGTAGTCCGCTATCTCCTTAGTTGGCCTCTTCCCATTCGATACATGCCGGCTTGAACCCAGGAGGGGTTACCTGCAGAAGAATCTCCGAAGCTCAAGTAAGTCAAAGCTCTCAAGAGTCAAATCAGCAATTAATGAATGCGTACCTTTAAATGATGGGGTCCACGTGTATTTATAGACATTAATGACGTTCGACCATTTCATGGGCTGGGCCTTGACTTGGGCTCTAGCTTGGGCCCCAGCTTGGGCCATGAGTGGGCCTGGTCCTAAAGCAGTTTCCAGGGGTGTATTGAAATGGGTTAGCCTTCCAGGCAAGTAGTCGGTTTTGGCCGGCTACCTGTCTAGATGGCTAGTGCTGGTTGTGTCCGGATGCTGGATGGTATGTGGTTTTAACGTGTGTACTTATTTACTTGATTGGGCTTGGCTAGGTACAGTACACCAGTCCCCCAGCCTTGTCCGATATGGGTTGTCGGTCAAGGATAACATGTGTTGGTGAA
>Ga0214542_1008849_pt1 | contig 16200 bp, 9 predicted proteins | sample CNSS1metaG_FD_160096 | JGI IMG/M metagenome (GOLD analysis project Ga0214542, IMG submission 160096) | Root nodule microbial communities from cowpea collected in UCLA plant growth center, Los Angeles, California, USA - CNSS1 | ecosystem: Host-associated > Plants > Roots > Nodule | place: USA... | reverse complement strand
CTCAAGGGATACGTTCCGAGCCACAACTCAAGGAACTCCAGCATCATCACCTCTGAAGCATTACCAGAAACCTTGTAGAACACCCTACGAAGTCCAACAACTGGGACTTACAGCATCTAAACCGCCTAGCGGGGGACACGTACCGCTAGGCGCCACAGCTTCCAGACCGCCTGGCGGGTGTCACGTACCGCCAGGCGCCAAGCGCCTCAAACATCACAAGTCTGCAACCACCGCCTGGCGGGACAGTCTACACCGCCAGGCGGACGCTGATCCAGGAACCACGAGTTTTCTTCGCCATCGCCTGGCGGAACCCACTTGCCGCCAGGCGCCCCCTGCACCAGAACCCCACTGTTGCCTCTCTACCGCCTGGCGGACCTAGTTCTGTCGCCAGGCGCCATATCAGTGCTTATGCAGTACTGGTTTTGGTCAATTATCTTTCGCATCTTGCCCTCTCGCCCATCCTTTATCCATTATACTCCTAACTCAGTGCATGGTATGGTTCACTTAGGCGAAACTGTACCACTTTCCCACTCAACTACAACTCTTTTTAACATAATTACAAACCAAGAACTCACCCATAATTAGGTGTCATTCTTATTTTCCCCAATTTCATACTGATACACAGGTTAATAAAACTCTATCAGTACTAGAATATCCCATGACCTAACATACTTTCAGAACTCCCCATTACCACTATCTCAACCACTTCATACACTCCTCCAGTTCGCTCGTATAGTAAGAGAGAAATCATCAATTCCGTAATGAAACCTCTACACTCCAATTTATCAAGACTAAACATCAATTATCCTATCAACACCCGCCCAGACCAGAATAACCCCAAACGTCCACGTCACTGTTCTAGCGCCTGGCGGCTAATCCCGTGCCGTCAGGCGGTGCATCAGACTTTTGGTAATTTTCCAGAATCTCCACAACTGCGCAGCTCCAATTTCTCCCTGTTTCTCATTCCAGAGCAATCTCCATTCCTACTCGCGCAATCTCACCAATATATTATATTCTTCGCAGTCCACACACATTCCCTAGGAATTATTCCAAGCATTTAATCCACCAGCACACTCACGACATCAAAACCCAAAATAGTTCAACCCTAACCCTTGATCACTGTTCCATTGAATTTCGCCTATCACTCGCACTGGTTTTCAATCACTTATGACCCCATTTCATCTCTAAATCACTAACCCCTGATTTACATCCGATCAAAATCACTCCAGAACACACTAAACCTCAAAATTGAGCCAATTCTACTCGCGTCGCCTGGCGGGTGTGCATGACCGCCAGGCAGTGTATCTTTAAACCCAGAAACTGGATTACCAGTTTGCAGCGCCTGGCGGTACAGGGATTCACCGCCAGGCGGTTCCTCATGGAACCCAGAAAAGTGGTAAAATGACATGTGCCGCCTGGCGGCTATGAGCAGCCCGCCAGGCGGTTTCTGGAAATTTTCCAGAAACGTGAAAACATATTAAATTTACCAAAGTACTCATTCAACAGTTCATGCTTGCACACAGAATAAATTACATTATACAAAGAAACGAGTTCAGCTCCCCTAACCTGGATCCTTAGCTTTCAACCTTGATAATTTGAGGAAAACTCCCTTGATCACCAACCCTCCTTGGTTCCTCTCTATTCAGCCCCCTCAAGTCTCACTCCAACTCACAGATACTTCAGATTTTCGTGCTCTCTCTCTGGTATATTTTTCAGATTGCAAAACCCTCCTTCTACCTCTCTAGAACCTTTTAAAGGTGCCCTAAAACTATGCTAATGCTTTAAAAACGAATTTTACATATTGAATGAGGTTTATTACCATTTACCACACCATTATGGCTCCCTCCCAGCCATCTCTCGGCTGCCTTACCATTAGACTTCTTCCAAATCCTTTCATATTCAAATCAGACCCAAAAGTATCCAAAAAAAATTACAAAGATTAATGTGAGCTCTCCATACCTTGAACCCTTAACCATGTAATTGCCAAACCAATATCAAACCATCATGCCAATTCATTTTTCATGCTAGAAATCACAATTCAAGCATCATAACATACAAGAACATATTTTCATAAATTTAAATAACAAAACCATAACATCAAAAGTTAGCATACATAGGACTCGAACCCAAGTCCTCTCGCACAATCAAAGTGCTCTTAACCACATGAGCTAGCACTTTTCCACGTCATACCAATCATAATTTAATGTCATAATTATCACCCCTCCCGTATTTATTAATTAATTATTTATTTAATTAATTAAATTCTACGGGTCTTACACATTCCCCCAAACTTATAAAATTTTCGTCCTCCAAAATTGCACTTACCCGGAAACAACTATGGCTAGGTTTGTCTCGCGAGATACTCCGTTTCCCATGTCTTGTCACGCGTAACTTCATCCCAAAAACCTTCATTGTTTGGATCTCATTCCCCCTCAGTTCCATGACCTGAGAATACAATATTTTCACTAACCTCACGTCTAAAGTCAAATCTTCTTTAATCTGAACCTCATCATGATTTGAACCTCATCCCCCTCGGGTGCATGAGTGGGACTTGCAATGCATTTCCTTATCTGTGACACATGAAACACTTGGTGCAAGTTCGCCTGGTTTGGTGGTCTGACAATCTCCTATGCAACTGAACCGATCCTCCGGTTAATTTTATACTGTCGATGAACTTCTGAGTCAACTTTCTGGATTGATCATTCTTCTAATGTTTGTAGTTGCGGTAACCCTAAGAATCACCTGCTCTACCGCCTCAACTTCCAACGACCATCTCTTCCTATTTGCTTACCACTTATGTCTCTATGTTGCATACATCCAATTAGGAACTATTGGCTCCAGCTCTACTTCATATACTAGTTCAATGAAGAACTTCCCCACTCCAAGGTGAAATTCTAGTACCCACCTTAAAACACATATAGGACTCTTCCACCATTGAGATCCTATGCGTCTATTCTTCGCTTGTCTTTGCTAGGTAACTCTGGTTCACACGACACTCTACCCTCACCTTTCTGTTTGATCCATAATTGATACGCCATCGTCGATCTATCTCTTTAGATCATTGAACGCCACTTTCTTGGGTATTGCATCGTTCCAGATGAGATTTGAAAATAACCTATTCACTTTTGCGTTTATGGCCCAATCTCATAAAGAAATCAATTCCAATTAACATTAAGTATGGATTCTTCGATCATCTCGAGACACCACCAAAATCCGAGTACTCTGCACTTAGACGCAACTGTAGTAGAAACCAACATCTCACTACCATCTCCCCTTGCAGACAACCAGAACCTAATTCCTACATTTGTTATTTTCAAGAGTGTACGATCTTAATTAAAACCAAAACCCATACCCCAAACACCACTTTTATACCTTGTATCCTTGAATTTACTTATTTGCTTCAACTGATCCAACGCCATATATCAGAGACACTCCTTTTTCTTAGAACACCACCTTGTCGGGCTAATCCTCCACGCTCTGACTCAACTTAACCTCTTGAGATCCTTCCTCCCTTATTCCTTTCCTAGTTCCTACTTTTTTTTAGCCTTAGCCTCAAACATTTCCACTTTCCACCTCCGACCTCAAACCTATGCTAAGATGTAGTACTAATTTGACTTCTTAACTTTGTTGCACAAGCATGCGTTGATACCTTTTATTAATCTAACCTTTGAACTCAACTCCTTTTGCACAACTTGTGGTATTAGTCCTGAGAACTTGTTCCAGAAGATCCCTTGGTCTAATGTGTTGCTTTTAAACTCCAATGTAGCCTTCTGCCCATTGAACCACCACCTAATATTCCTTGGTCACCGATTCTCACCTTCTGCATAATTGCCTATTCGAGTAAGAGATTGTCTCAAGGGCCCTACCCAACCCTTGTAAAGCAAGTACGTTAGATTTGACCTTGAATTTGCATTCCTCTGTCCCTACATATAGCAAACACACCCCACAAAAGTGCAAGCCTAACAAGAAAAGTATAGGAAACAAACTCAAACTATACTCTCCTCCCTTATACCAAAACCTTTAGTATTAAGAAAGGAAACTATCTTTGATATAGTCATGAGTGTGCACCCTCATCACTCTACCAAGACAGTTTATGTTCTTAATGCTTCAAGTTTCATTCCCATTCCCTCCAAAAAAATAAATCTATAAGATTCACCTTGAACCTGCGGCCTACTATTTTGATGGAACATCCAACACAACCTAAATTGGTTGAAAACTGTCCAGATGCTGGTGTCAAGACTATAAACTTGCACCCCAACACGTACTATCAGTAAACATAACACAAGAGCCACACTCAAGGTGACTCAGCAATCTAATCAAACACGAAGAGTTTCGCAACCGAAACACGACAAGCTCACTCCCCAAGGCCCAAAAATCTTTTGAAAACCATTGCTCTGATACCAAATGTAACATTCCGATCAGATATTACTAATTTAAATAATTAAAAAAAATAGGGATATAAGTATAAAATCGCATTTATGATAATTCCTTTTCCCAAAACGCGGAAAAATTTAAAACTTTTATTTCAACGCACCAAACTCAAATAAACTCGCGGCGTTCAAGTATTACAACTATAAAATGTTTATAAAACTAATACAAATAATTCATAATCTGCCCATAGAAAACTAGTGAAAATCCCCAAGTGTTTCCCACTCTGTCTCTACGCATCCACCTGCTCACCTGCATCAATCCCTACTCCATGTAACAAGTTACATGATCATCGCCAAACAAACACATCTAGGATGAGCTCATATAAATAAGCAAATAAAACATTACATTAAGTAAAGCATCTCAAAACTATAAAACATGTTAGCAAATTTCCCTTTTTCTCGGTTCCTCGACTTTCAACTCTTTCGTTAGACGTCTATTGATTCTACACCCTTTGGTGAGTCCATTGATCGATCTTTGCTGCACGAGTGTCTACTCGCCCCTCCGACTATAGGCCACCACCTGATAGTCCACACGCGGGAATAAATTTGCCACAGCCTCGCACCGTGACACCAAGTGGAGTTCCCTAAAATCAACAGGAGTCCGTAGTTGTTCGCAAACTACCAAACTCAATCAGATGAACTGAAGAGGGCAATCATCCGAAACCTCGCCGTACGAGCCACGATCTCGCACACTCCACTGGACTTCCTAAACCACCAGGCTACAACCTAGAGTGGCCATGTGTTACCCCAATACAAGATACACTCGTAACTGGGCCCCCAGCTAAAGCATTGCATCATGAACATCACCTAAAGTTGTGTAGAAATTCTCCTCGTGTACCAACTCTGCACCAAAATCGCTTGGCGCGCCTCTCGCGTCGCTAGGCGGAACCAGGTTCCAGATTGCCTGGTGGGCATCTCACACCGCCAGGCGCAACACGCCATACCAAAGCCTTGTCGCACCGTCACCGCCTGACAGTCACCTCACGCTGTTAGGCACCATACGCTCTCTAGAGCCTCTACCAGATCTTTTTCGCTTGGCGGGATCACATTTTCCACCAAGTGCCATGCGTTCCAAGCTTCTCTGGTTTTCCCTTATCACCTGGCAGTACACCCCAAGCCGGTAGGGAGCACACCCCAAGCCGCTAGGCGCCACACCAGTAGCGTCACTACTACTAGTTTTTTGCACTTTGAAGCAAGTTCCAAAGAACCCCAAGTACTATACATACAATCCATAACATGAGATATGCTTATCCAGTCATAATCACTTGACTGGATCATAGCCCAACACAATCCTGAACAACTAAATAATATACAAAAGCAGGAGGAATACATAACCATTGTCTCAAAATATCGCACGGACAATAAAACAATAATAATGATGGTAATAAAAAAAACAACAATAACAATAATGATAATAATAATAATAATAATAAAACGAAATAATACAAATAAAAATAATAATAATAAAATGAAATGAAACAATAATAGTAAAACAATAATAAAACAATAATAATAAAATAATAAAATAACAAAATTAAAAATAATGCAATAATAATAAATAATAATGATAATAAAGTCATAAATAAAATAAAAGATTGATAATAATAAAAATAATAATAAAATAATAGTAAATAAAATAAATAATAATAATAATAAAGATAAAGATAATTATAAAATAAAATAAAATGAAAATAATAATAATAATAATAATAAAAATAAAAATAGTAAAAGTAATAACAAAATAATAATAATAATAATATAAATAATTATTATTATTATAATACTAATAATAGTAATAAAACGAAATTTTAAAAATGAAAATAATAATAAAATAAAATGAAATAATAATAAAAATAATAATAAAATAGTAATGTTAATAAAATAAAATAATAATAATAATAATAATAATAAAATAATAATAATGATAACATAAAAAAATAATAATAAAATAAAAAAATAATAATAAAACAATAATAATTATAATAAAATCATCAAGATAATAATAATAATAATAATAATAATAATAATAATAATAAAATAGTAAAATAAAATAAATAAAACAATAATAATAACAAAGATAATTATAAAATAAAATAAAATGAGAATAATAATAATAATAGTACTAATATAAATAATAATAATTATAATAATAATATTAATAATGAAAATTTAAAATTAAAAATAATAATGAAAATGAAGATAATCATAAAATAAAATAAAACACTAATAATAAAATAGTAATACTAATAAAATAATATAATAATGATAAAATAAAGCGATAATAATAAAATAATGATAATGTTAATAAAATCATCAATAAAACAAAATAATGATAATAAAAATAATATAATAAAATAATAGTAAAATAAAATAGAATAATAATACTAATAAATATAATTATAAAATAAAATGAAATGAAATTAATATAATAATCAAAATAATAATAATAATAGTAAAAATAAAATAAAATTAATAATAAGAATAATATTAAGTGTGTTGTATTTAGAAGAAAAACTCTAAATATCTCGTCAAACCAAAAAGAATAATCATAGTAATCATAGCAATGATTGGATCATAAAAGCCAAAAAAAGAATCATGATAATCATAGCAATGATTGAGTCACAAAGAGAACTCGATATAACGAAAACCACAAGCACACACATACTCTCTAAAATCACCTACTACAAACCAAAAAAAATAATAAAATGTAAATAAGTCAAGGCTAAATTGTGCTAGCCAAGGTTTGAACCTACCCTAACTTAATTACCAAACAATTGCACAATCATTCAACCAATTCATAATTCATGATGATTTATGTACACATGTGCTTATACATTAAGTCACGAGATCTTATCCCCACACAAAACAAATTAAATAATTTATTAACACCATAATATCATATACAAGACTTGAGTCCTTTCATATAATCATGTACCCTTAACCACCTGAGCTAATACTATTCCTTATCTTCTCTCTCCACATTATTTAATTTAGAGATTCTCGACCTCGCATTTATTAAATAAATATTTATTTATTTATTTATTTTTCTCGGGTCTTACACACACAAGGCTTGATCAACTTGTGAAACATCAAATCTTCACATCTTCATCAATTTAAGCATGGTTCCAACATGTTCCAAGGCAATGGCTTCATATCTCTTCATCAAATCTTCAAGCACCAAATTATCAAAGTTATTTGTGCTAACAATCTCCCCCTGATTTGATGAATCCAACTTCCATTACCTCCATTGGATCAACCTTCATTTACTTGGACTCCATTGAATTAATGAAGTGACATCTAAGCATCATCTTCCAACTTGGCTTGAACTTGTGAACTTGAAAACTATTTCTAAAAGTAGTACACATAAGATAACAAGCACACAAAGATGAAAATGTTCCCCCTATCAATAGTATGTGTGTCATCCAGATTTGATTTGGCAGTTTATTAGTTCAATTCATTTAATTTCCAATTTTAATGGTTCCAATTTTTCTCCCCCTTTGGATTCATCAAACAAAAGTAAAGCAATTTAGAACACACACAAAGGATAAAGTTTCATTGATAATAGCACATGATACAGTGAATAGAAACTGAAAGAGAGAAGAGAAACAGAAAACTGATACAATCAACAAGCTAAAACATAAATCAATCAACTAAAAAACTGACAAAACTCACAATAAAGCAACATAACACGAATTCAATGCATGATCCTAAATGCCAACACACTCAGTCATCTTGAGAATTATTTCTGGTCTGGAATGAAGTCAGTAGATCATGAATGTCATGGATTTGGCCATCCAAATCATTTAACCTCTCATTGCAAAAGGTGTTGTGTGCATCTTAAGACATATTGAGTTCATATAGTTAGTTAGTGCAACACCATCCTCTCAAACTGTGAGTACACAAGGCCTCTGTCCTCTAGAGGGTTGTAGGGGATGATATCCATTTTTCCAATAGTGGGCTCTTGCTCTTCCTCTTGATTTACTCCACTTGGGCTAGCTTCATGATCATTGGCACCACCAACTACAACTCCACAAGCAATCCACGTGTTCCCAACTTTGATAAAACCCATCTTTTGAATATTGAGATAGGAGGTTTCGTTCAAAAGCCTAGTTGACTCTGTCAATTCATCTTCTATATCAACACCAAAATATTCTATGAATTTGGACGCCAACACCACTTAGGGCATCCTAAAATCTGTGAGTCTCTTGGCCTTGAGCATGTGATCACGAAACATAAATATCCAATCAACTTGTACATTGTGTTAGATCGAATAAATGAGGATTAAGTCTCCCTCATTAAAGGTAGAGTGGTTGCTTCCACGTGGAACTATACTTTTATGATGATTGTAGCAAGAAGCCTTTCATCCACCTTGAGACCACCAACATGGAAGTGCTTGATCTCATCAACAAGATTCTTTAAGCATTGCCCATAGTATTAGACTTTGTTGAACTCTTGCACAACACCAGTTTCACCAGCAACTCCTTCCAAGCCTTATTGGATATCTCCATGTGGACTCATTTCACACTGGATAGTAGCATATCATTCTTGAATTGCAAGTTAGTGAAAAACACCTTCACTAAGTTAGGATAAATTTTCATTTAAAGTTCAAGGAAGGTCTTCAACTTTTGATGCTTGAGTTGTTGGAGGAGTGCATCAAACCCTTCAGTTTCCAACCATGAGCACCTCAGCACCTTAGGAATGTTGATTTGCTTCCTAGTCATCTATATGAGGAACACTTTGATGTTCTCATCATTTCCTTCAAACCAAGCTTTAATTCTCCTATGATATTCTTGATTTGGAGAACTTGGAGTAGGAGGAGTGAAGTGCTCTTCATCTGATTGAGTGTTGCATTGTTGACGATGAGGCATGATTATTGTGGGTGTGGCTGTTTTTGATAGATGTTTGATGCAAATGCAAGTTTTCAAGTGTAGTATTTATAATTGAACACGTTGAATTGCATAATCGATCGATTAAATTGTGCAGATTTATTTCAATTAATTGTGTTTAGGTTACCAAAGCCACGTAAATGTTAAAACAGATTTGTCTAATATAACCCAACCAAGAGGGGGTTGAATGGGTTATTCAAACTTTTACTGATTGCAAATGAATCTTGAAAGTTTCTTTAATTTTTATAACCCCAAATAACTAGTTTTACAGTTCTGTATTAATGAACTGATTAAAACAATTAGGAATGACATAAAAGATGAAAGAAGCAAAGAACACAACAATTTTTATACTGGTTTGATTCAAAATGAATCACATCCAGTCTTCTCCTAAGCAACCCACTTAGGAGGATTCCACTAAATGAATAAAGTTACAAGAATTACAAGAGCATCTATATAATTCAAGACCCTAAAGACTAAGGAGCTTGATCTACAAATCAAGAACTCCCCCTAGATGCAATGCATCCACACAATTGCACTTAGACCTTCACTTCACACAGTGAATCAACTGTAAACAGAAATACAATAAGAAAAGAATCAAGGAACAAATACACCTAATGGATGTGCATATTTATCACTTGATCCTAGATCCAAGCTTGATCCACCAAGGTTGAATCCACCATCAATCTTCTTGAATGTCCAATTGAATGATCTCCCAAGAAAGCACAAGAACTATGTGTATCTTGATCTTAGAAAAGAAGTTTCTCAGTTCGTTTCTCAGTAATTCAGTTATTTTTCTCTCTGTTTTAAAACTAATTTCAAAACTGTTTTTATACCAGAGTTCTGCTGCAGTAATTAATGGATTAGGTATTTACCTAATAGATTATCGTGGGTGTATTTTCAATACATTAGTGCAGTGCCTTCATATAATCTATTAGTTAAGTATTTAATCCATTTACGAGTTCTGCTTTTGACACATTCAAAAGTTTGATAGCTTATTTAATTCAATTCAAGCTTGTTTTACATGTAATTCTAGATCTACAATACCTAATGCAAAAAATAAAAAATCAGGACTAAGCCTAAACTAGTGATGCACATTGTTTGTATAGCTTTGGACATCATCAAAATCGTCTTTGTTAGAATTGAGCAAGCTCCCCCTTTCAACAATAAATGCATCATCATATTGTAGTGTCTCAATAAAGCATTATGTTTCCAATGAGTTCTTGTGAATGGATCAATTAATTCAGATCATATAAGGTGCATGCACCAGTGCAGTAAGGGCTTTCTGCCCCGGTTATTTTTCGCATTTTGCCTCGGGTCTGGAACCGAGGCATATTGGGGCGAGGCCAAAATGTACCCCTTTTGGCCTTGGTTATCACCCGAAGCCTTATATCCACTTTTATGCCTCGGTTATTTCAAAACCGGTGCCATATCTCCCGTTTCACTTCCGGCGGCGATCCACTCTCTACCACCTCATCTCCGCAATCATCACTGATAGGAGCCTCAGTCCAGGGCAGATTCCATTTGAATGCCTTTTGCAGCTTCCACAACCTCTTCCTCACTTGCATCTTCTCTTCCAAACAGAATACTCACCAATCCCATTTGAGACCTCAACCACTTCAGCTGTAACCTCTGAATCGCCACACCATCAACACGTATCTCTCCTTCAACCGGGTCATAGAACCTCTGCAGAAGAGATATCACAGTGGATTTTCCTGACCCACTTCCTCCCACCAGCGCCACTGTTTTCCCTGCAGGAACCCTCAGGGGAAACTCCTTCAGAACCACACTATCGGACCTCGATGGGTACACGAAGCTCTAACCTGAAGCTCCGCCGGACACACGCCGTTCAGATCCGCCACGCCGTAGAAGTCCTTGTTGCCATTGCCGGAGCTTCCGGTCGTGAACTCCACCAGCGTCACCGGCGGTGGGATGCTGCAAAGACACCATTTTTGCAGAGAGAGAGAGAGAGCACGCGAGAGAGAGAGCGAGGGGAATGAGTTGCAGAGGCGCAGGCGCGGGAAAGAAAAATGGTTCGCGAAATTCGAACCCTAAATAAACTCTATGGCTTCGGTTGTTAGGGGAACCGAAGCCATAGACCCCCTTTTGGCACCGGGTCTCCTTGGACCGAGGCCAAACAGCTAACGTCCAGCCACTTTTTTGCTTTGGGTCTTACTGGACCGAGGCCTATACCACTATTTAGCATCGGTTTTGGGCGAACCGGGGCCTATACCCCCTTTTGGCTTCGGGTATTTGGAGAACCGAGGCCTAAAACTTGGCTCTAATTGCAAAAATGCCACCGCGCCATTATATGCTTCGGTTCCTGGCCAACCGAGGCATATAAGGCGAGGTAAAATGAGAATTCTGCACTAGTGATGCATATTGGAATCACAAATCACCAATGCTTTATGGTCAAAGAATTCAAAAAAAGCAACACATAATTAATGTAACAGCTCTTGGAGGCAGTTTGTACCTGATCATGAGATGTTTTCTTTGACTGAGTCAACTTTTAAATTTATTTCAATTAAAAATTTGTAATTCAAGTAAAATCATCACATAGATTTTATAATTTAACGGATTGAAGATTTCAACAGAATATTAATCTCTGTACACAGAATTTGGTGAAATGGTGAAACCCTAGTTTGATGTTACAAAGAATTAGTGGCCGCAGTATTCATTTAAGTGGCAAAGGAGTCTAGGGTTTTTAAAGGTTCATCATTTTTCTAATTGGGCCAACATTTTAATCGGGCCAAATTAGGAATTTTAATAGACTTTTTTTACCAATTATGAATTAGGCATTTTATCATATAATTTAAAATTAATTATGATACCATAAAATTAGGATTTATTAGAAAAGTAAATAAAAAGAGAGACACAAATAAAAGTAAGTGTATAATAAAGATAAAACATAATATTGAATTAATTAATTAATTAACATAAAAGTTAGAATAATAATATTATGTTAATAGTTAATAGTAAAAAAAAAATCTTATATATTATAAAAGAAAGAAAATTTCAAAAAAGTTTCCGATAACTAAAATTATTTTTATTAAATAGAATTAAATGAATGAATGAATTATTACAAAAAGTAAAGTAACAGTACAGAAAATCAGTACCAGGAGCGATAAAAATCTTATACTATTAAAAGAATTGAAATAAATATTTACTTACATTAAAATTACTTTCATCAATAAAATTTAAATTAATTAAGTAATTAATTAAATATAATAAAAAAATAAAAAAATATCAATAGTTAATAGATACATATCTTATATTTTAAAAGTAAATTTTAAACAAATGTTTTTCTATAACTAAAATTATTTTAATGAACAAAATTTAAATGAAAGAATTACATAATATTTAAAAGAATAATAAAATATCAATAATTACGAATAATACAAAATTTATATTATAAAAGAAAAATAAATAAATATTTTTTATAACTACAATTATTTTTATTAAAAAGAATAAAATGAATGAAGTAATTAATTGACACAAAAATTAAAAGAAAATAAGAAATCAATAATTAAGAGTGATAAACATATACTGTAAAAAAGAAAATTTGGGATAACAATCTATCTACAATTAAAATTAAGTTTCTCAATAAATTTAAATGAATAAATTGCAAGTAATTAGAAAAAATATATCAATAATTAATATTGGTAAAAAATTTAAAAAGAAAAAAATTAGAACTAGATATTGTTTTATAACTAATATTAATTTTATAAATAAATTTTAACTTAATTTATTAATTAATTGGGAATTAATTGTGCCAGCATTTTAATTGAACCAAATTTGGGATTTTGATAGATTTTTTTACCAATTATGAATTAGGTATTTTATGATATCTTTTAAAAGTAATTATGATACCATAGAAATAGGATTTGTTGGAAACGGAAATAAAAAGAGAGATAAAAATAAAAATAAGCGTGTAATAAAATTAAAACATACCATTGAATTAATTAATTAAATTAATAGTTCATAGTAAATAAAGAATTATATTATAAAAGAAAGAAAATTTAAAATAAATGTTTTCGACAACTAAAATTATTTTTATTAAAAAGAATTAAATGAATGAATGAATTCTCACAAAAATTAACAAAAACAGTACAAAAAATCAGTACTAAGAGTGATCAAAATCTATATTATAAAACAAATTGAAAAACATATTTACTTATAAATAAAATTTTTTTGATCAATAAAATTTAAATAAATTAGGGTTAAATATGTTTTTGGTCCCTCAAGTTTGAGCGAAATTTGGGTTTAGTCCCTCATCAAAACTTTTGACCAATTTAGTCCTTCATCTTTCAAAATGCGTGAATTTAGTCCTTTTAACCAAATTTTGTTAAGTTTATCTGACATTTCAAGTGCATTTCATGATAGTATTTAAATTATTTATACTGTTTGACACATTTTTGCTTCAATGTTAACTTAAATACTATCATGAAATGCGCTCGAAACGTCATATAAACTTAACAAAATTTGGTTAAAAGGACTAAATTCACGCATTTTGAAAGATGAAGGACTAAATTGGTCAAAAGTTTTGATGAGGGACTAATTCCAAATTTCGCTGAAACTTGAGGGACCAAAAACATATTTAACCCAATAAATTAAGTAATTAATTAAAATATAATAAAAATAATAAAATATCAATAATTAATAGATACATATCTAATATTATAAAAAATATTTGAAACAAATGTTTTTCTATAACTAAAATTATTTTAAAGAATAAAATTTAAATGAAAGAATTAAATAAATTTTAAAAGAATAATAAAATATCAATAATTAAAAATAATTAAAATTTAATATTATAAAAGAAAAATATATATAACTACAATTTTTTTGTATTAAAAAGATTAAAATTAATGAATTAATTAATTGACACAAAAATTAAAAGAAAATAAAAATTAATAATTAAGAGTGATAAAAATCTTATACTGTAAAAAAGAAAACTTGGGATAAAAATCTATATATAAGTAAATAATTCAAAAACAGTAAAATATCCATAATTAATAATAAAAAAATTAAAAAAAGAAAGAAATTTGAACTAAATAATTTTCTATAACTAAAATTATTTTGATGAATAAATTTTAACTTAATTGATTAATTAATTGACATAAAAATTAAATATCAATAATTAATAATAATAAAAATATTATTCTTATAAAAGAAAATTTAGAATAAAAGTTTTTCAATAATTATAATTAGTTTTAACGATAAATTTGAATTAATTATTTAAGTAACATAAAAAATATAAGTAAAGAAAATACAAATAATTAATAATGATAAAAATTTTATATTGTAAACGAAAGAAAACTTTTCAAATAAAGAGTTTCTTAGAATTAAAACTATTGTTATCAATAAAACTTAAATGAACGAATTAATTAATTAACAAAAAATTACAATAATAAAAGAAATTATTTGATTAATTATCGATGGATTTGTCAGTGGATTCTAAGGTTTATATTTATTGTTGGATTGTACCGACAAAAATATACGTCGGTTAAATTTTGTAATAATTTCAGAAATTTTTTATTCTCTGACAAGTGATTTTTGAAATAAAATACTTGTGAAGTTTCCTATTTTAAATAGGATGGTATCAATATTTTATATTTTGAAATTTTGGTAAATATAAAATTACACGTGCCATATGAAAAAAAGTGTTACATTTGTTGTATCGGAGCCTGATTTTTGAAAATTTTGAGTTGCGAGGGAGTGAACTTGTTGCATTTCTGTTGTGCATCCTATGTAGAGTCTCTTTGTGTAGAGTCTTTGTATGTCATTGTTTTGGAATTTAACTACATGTATTTATATGAAATTCTTTTGTAGTTTTTATTTGGGTTAAATTACGTAGTTGTGTTTTATTTGGGTAAAGTTAAAATGGTTTGTTATAGTGTTTTATTTATGTGGGTGTTATTGGGACAAAACTAATATGATTGTAGTACATGTGGATTTCTAATTTTTTTAAAACAAAATTGTGGTGGTTTTTAATATTATATGTACTTTATAAAAGTTAAAAAATATTATAAAATAATATTGTGTAAGTGCAGCGGAACATCTCGAATGTTGTTTATGATAATTAATCAAGAGTATAACATAGGTGTGTTGGTTGTTGATTATGTACAATGGAGTAGATTAAATAATTTGTGGATCAGCTTTTCTTTATTTACTTATTAGTAGTGAAAATGTTAGTATAGTATTTTTGGAAATTTTAGATGGTATAAGGTTGTTTAGAATATTAAGATTATACGTGATTCTTGGAAGAATGTATGATATTAGAAAAATTACGCTATTAAATGTGAAGGCCAAGGCCAGTTCTATTTTAAAATTTTTGGGTATGATTTAATTAGAGGGTCCTGTTGGTAGGGGGAGCTACTTCACCTATGAATGAAGAATAATTTTGATGATGTCTACTGGATTAGAATAGAACATAGATTTGGTCTAGTTAGGTTATGCATTAGGCTAATAGTTTTTTCTTTATCAGATGTGAATTAGGCCTGCTTTGTGCTGCTTTGGACCATTACACTTTTGCTGGTGCAAACATGAATGGCTAGCTGTTTAACTAATGGATTAGCTGTGAGACTGCACTAAGGCAGTGAAAATACACTTACGATAATCGATTAGGTAAATTGCTAATCAATTAATGACAGCAGAAAACTCTGTATAAAAGCTGGTTTTAGAATCTGTTTTGAGACTGAAGAGCATTGACAAATCACGCAGTTTTTCCTTCTGAGAGAGAGCCTTCTGATAGTCACAAAGAGATTGATCATTCTGGAAGATCATTCAAGTGCAGATCCAAGAAGATTGATAGTTGATTCTACCATGATGGGTCTTGCTTGAATCAAGGAGCATATTGTCAAATCTGCACAACATAGGTGTATTCG
>Ga0214542_1008845_pt1 | contig 16203 bp, 10 predicted proteins | sample CNSS1metaG_FD_160096 | JGI IMG/M metagenome (GOLD analysis project Ga0214542, IMG submission 160096) | Root nodule microbial communities from cowpea collected in UCLA plant growth center, Los Angeles, California, USA - CNSS1 | ecosystem: Host-associated > Plants > Roots > Nodule | place: USA... | reverse complement strand
TTGAATGTTCTTGATTTTTCTTTCTATCCTAGGCTTTTCTCCAATACTCTAGAAGTTTCTTTACATTTCAATAACTCTATCTTATATTTTTTTAGATTCTTCTAGAATTTGCATTATACTTTAATAAAAAACATGTTACGCAAATTTGTGTTAGTCTTCTTCGATGACATTTTAATATATAGTTCTACTTGGAAGGAGCATTTATGTCATTTAGAGTTGGTGTTGTGCACCTTGCAACAACACCAATTGTTTGCACGATTGTCTAAATGTTGCTTTGGAGTCACAAAGATTGATTATCTCGGACATACATTATTGGGGGCAGGAGTAGAAATGGAGTCTGGGAAATTGGAAGCAGTAACTAAATGACCTCTATCCCGAAATATTAAGTAGTTACGAGCCTTTTTTTGGACTGACAAGATACTATCGTCGTTTTGTTAAGAAATATGCTTCAATTGCAACTCCTTTAACATATTTGTTAGAGAAAGACTCATTTCAGTGGACAAATATCACCAATGTAGCTTTTATTCAATTAAAAGAGGTGATGACAAAAGCTCCCGTTTTAGCCATTCCCAATTTTAAAGAGCCATTTTTGCTTGAGACTGATGCGTCTGGAAGTGGCATTGGTGTAGTGTTGAGCCAAGGGAAACACCCCATTGCATGTTTCTCAAAGAAATTAACCCCTCGAATGCAAAAACAATCCACCTATGTTCGGGAATTTTATGCAATAACGAAAGCCTTGGCCAAGTTTCGGCATTATCTTCTAGGTAACAAGTTTGTCATCAAAACAGATCAAAAGAGTTTGAAAGAAATTCTCGAGCAAAACCTCCACACACTTGAGCAACAACAGTGCCTTCCCAAATTTTTGGGCTATGACTTTACGATTCAGTATAAGCCAGGCAAAGAAAACATACCCGCTGATGGACTATCTAGGAGTTTAATGGTAGCATGGTCTCAACCAAATTGTCAATGGATAGCCAACGTAGCAGCATTAACTGAACAAGATCCCGAGCTTTTGCCTATTGTTCAACAATGTATGACACACAAGTCCAGTAGGACAGATTATGCGTTAAAAAATGGAGTGTTATTTTGGAAGCATAGAATGCTCATTCCTAATAACTATGATTTGGTTACCCAAATTTTAGAAGAATTACATTGTTCTAAAATCGGTGGGCACGCGGGTTGTACAAAGACAACTACAAGGATTTGCTCTTAATTTTTTTGGCCCCATATGCAAAGGGATATTAGGAAGTTTGTCCGTGCATGCTCTATATGCCAACAAGCGAAGGTGGATCATGTGTTACCAACGGGACTGTTGCAGCCCCTACCAATTCCACAACAGGTATGGGAAGATATAGCCTTGGATTTCATAGTCAACTTGCCTTCTTCGAATGGGTATACAAACATATTAGTGGTTGTTGATCGTTTAACCAAGTATGGGCATTTCATTGGCTTAAAACTAGGATTTACTAGCAAAAGTGTGGCAGAGGCATTCATTTCACACATAGTCAAATTCCATGGGTTTCCCAAGTCCATTGTATCTGACAGAGACTGGGTCTTTATCAGTTCATTTTGGCAGTAATTATTCAAAGCCCAAGGCACGACGTTGAAAATGAGTTCTTCATACCATCCTCAAATGGATAGGCAAACAGAAAATTTGAACAAGACTTTAGAGGTGTATTTACGATGTTTCGTCTTTAACAATCCTAAATCATGGTTTGTAATGCTGTCATGGGCCCAGTTCTGGTATAATTCTTCCCTTCATAATAGTATTGGTATGTCCCCGTACAAGGCTTTATTTCGCCGTGAACCTCCTTCAATAATTGGGTACGAAATAGAACTAGTAGATCCTATTTCAATTCAAGAGACTCTTCAGGAACGAGACAATATGCTGCAACAATTGAAGTTCAATTTGTAGAAAGCTCAACACTACATGAAACAACGAGCAGATAAAAAATGACGAGATTTGCAGTTAGAGGTGAGTGAATTTGTGTTGGTTAAATTGTAGCCTTATAGGCAAAATTTAGTGGCATTACGTAAAAATTACAAGCTGGGAATGCGATACTTTGGTCCCTTTGAAGTAATAGCAAAAATAGGGACAATGGCTTACAAGTTGCAATTACCACCGGCATCAAAGATACACCCTGTCTTTCATGTATCCATGCTTAAGAAATTTCAAGGTCCTCCTTCCCAACAATATTTGCCTTTGCCCTTCACAACATCAGAATTGGGTCCGGTAGTGCATCCATATAAAGTGTTGGCTCGTAGAGTCATTACCAAGAACACACTAGAAGTTCCTCAAGTATTAATCCAATGGGATTCTAGTTCCACCAAAGTGTCTACATGGGAGGATGTTAAAGAGATTCAAAACTCTTACCCTTCCTTCAACCTTGAGGACAAGGTTGTTCTTCATGGGGAGGGAAATGTAACAAGAAAAGAAAAGGAAAAGTTAGTTAACCACATGGAGGATGATTATGGAGTGGCAGAAAACAGAAAAAGTGGACGCATCAAGAAAGAAAGCATTTATTTAAAAGACTATGCAAAATAAGGAGAGACGTGTGTGGTATGACTATCTCTCTCTCTCTGAATGCTCTACTTCTTCCCTTTTTGAATATTCCTCTGCTTCTTCCCTTTCTGAATATTCCTTTGCTTTTTCCCTTTCTGAATATTTCTCTGCTCCCTTTTCACCATAGCATTCTTATCTCTTTCCAGGTTGACTCATGCTACTACTGGACCCAAAAGTTTCATAGATATTGTATTTGTCTAACGTTTCAGCTCTATAATTGCATATTGCTCAAACTCTCTGCTATTTCGAGATAATATTCAAGTGCCCAATTACAATTTGTTATTAGGGTATTGTTTCAGAATGTTTATGCATCATTGAAATACCAAAAAGAGAATTCTCACATTTATAGTAGGTACTTATGTTAGCATCCTCACAAGATATTTAATCTAAGTCAATTATAAACATTATACAATGTGACATCCTTTGGATGTGGTTTTTGCATGACATTTTTTAGGTTGGGTTTATCCTAAGGATGCACCTAGTGAATGACGTTTTTCAGTTTGAGGATTAATGTTTGTATAAGAGTTGTTTGATGTTTACCACTACAACATATTTGCATGCTCTTGGTTCTTTTCAAAGAGTTGTATACTCTAAGTTCTTATCATCTAGCACTGCATACCAGGCGAGGCTATTTTCTCTTCAATTTCTTTTTGCATATTTGTTTTTGTGTTCTTCTGACACTTTTTGATAGAAAAATTCCCTGTTAAACCTTTCATAACTTTTATTCTTCGTATCATTAAAAGACTTATATCTAATGTCATTGTTGGAACAAATGGCTCTAGAAAGGGATTGAATTGATGTGAACCTTATCAGGTTTATAGGATCTTGATCAACTCAAGGAGATGTGAGGAATTAAAGAACCATAAAGGAACATGATAGAAGTGGAGAAAACAAAGGTTTCCATAGGTAAGACTTGTAATTAAAAAAATAAAAAGGAAAACAAGAACGTGTAACCAAATGAATTAGAAGATGGATTAAAAAGTAGAAGATGGATAGAACACACCATCTTTGTGATGAATCTAAAAGGATAAGTGTAAGAATATTTATCACATGAGGAAACTTCTTAAAGTAAGAACCAAGACAAGAGTAGAGAACCCTAAATAATTTCAAAGTGAACTCGCAAGGAAAATTTAATTCAACCTTCAACAATTATTTTACAAGTGGAGGAGACCTCCTTTTATAAAAAATATTCAACCTAGGAGAGAAGAAGAGACAACTTGAAACTCTTAATATCACCTAATATAGAGTTAGCTCTCTTAATCTCTCTACTTAACTCCTAATATAGTTTAAGACATGGGTTTAAATTAAGGAAGAACTCATGATTATTGTGGAAAACATGAAAAACATAAGAAGAAAGAGTTTAATTGTGTTTAAATTACATTTTAGAAATGTTCATAAATATTGCCTGATAATGAATACTTAGATAATGGTTTTGTATGACAAGCTATCAATTAATGACTTTTTGTATCTAATAAAATGCAACAAATGCTTATTTGCTTGTTTTAAAGAATTTTAATTACGTATTCTCACAAGAAATTTCCTTTTCAAGTTAAAATATATAATAATATAATATGAGATTTAAAGAGATAAAAAGAGACACAAGATAGTTTTATATTTTGTTCTATGGCCATGCAAACTACCTCTAATTCTCAATCAACATATTGGGTTCCACTAAGCATACCAAAGTTGTGAAGTACAAGACAAGCCTTTTATAGACTTTTGGCCACTCATGGCTAACCCTTTAACATTGTTTGAGCTCTTAGCCACTTATGACTAACCCTTGAGTACCGTATGAACTCGTAGTCATACTACAACATTTTTTTTTTACTTTAAGCAACATTGAACGTATTCACAAACATATAAATATTGCCTAAAAGTAGAAAGACACGTTTTTATAAGTATGGCTTATGAGTAACCATATGCCACGATTTATAAATTAGTGTTTAAACCTCACTTTTGAGGCATTGTTTCTAAAATTGAATAAGTCACACTAAAAGCGTTGGTGAAAACAATAAGATTGTGGATTGTTTTCATCTTAAAAAATTAAAAGATAACATTTTTAGAAATGTAACTTATGAAGACTATTGATTGTCGATTAAAGGTTGTGGATGTTTTGAGCCATAATTTTTTAATGTTGCTTATAACTTATCAAAAGTGTGGTCTAAAACTATGAATTAAAATTAATATTACTAAATCTACATCCACTCATATTCGTAAATTAAAACTTTTTAAAATCTTTTATGTCTTAGCCTTGTCTTTCTCTTTTTCTCTTTGTTTCAACTCTTGCTCTCTAGCCCTCGTCTTTCATTATTGTCACTCTCGACTATCCCTTTAGTTCTCAAGATACTCATTCCCTCACTACTTTCTTGCCCTAATCTCTCACTCAAGATCTTTAATTCATCTACTGCCTCAGTCTCTCTTATCTCACTATCAATCTCTTAAAATACCAAGAGGATTTGTTCTTGCTAACTCTAAAAATAGACTTAGGCTAGAAAATTTCAATATGTTTGTTCCTTTTAGTGATAGTGTCGAGGTTTATTTATAGAGACAAAAGCAATTTTTCTCCACTCTATTTCTTAAGAGTAGTGCGTAGTGGTACTATCATTAGGGGTTCTTGTTCTAAGTGGGCTCAAAAGTCCAATATTTAAACCGGATATTATTAATTTCTTGTACTCATCTAAAGATCGAGATTCGTTATTCCAAACGGATAATAACCCCTTAGGCTGAAGCCTAAAAGTACTAGAATTGTGGACGAGTACAAGTTTGGACTTATCAGTAGCTTAGAGCGAAGGTTTATTTAGCATGAAGGCAATGATAGTATTGGCGTTTAGCATGGATTATCAGTAAGAAGTCAAAAGGCAACCACATTAGCACAAGTTGTTAGTACATTATAATAAAGGTTGTTAAGCATAAGTATTTTTGCACAAAGCCAGTGTTTGCATGCCATTTAGTATGAAATATCAACTGGATGCCAAAATGTAATCATATTAGCGTAAATGTTGTCCTTACACTTAGGTAAACACTAACAATGTTGTATAACTAAGGCTATTGGTATCATGCAGAAAGGCATTAATCTCAGCATGAAGGTTATCCTTGCACTTAAGCAAACGCTAGGCACTATTGTATAGCACGAGCTATAAGTATCATGCCTAAAGGCATTAATCTCAACACAAAGGTTGTCCTTGCACTTAGGCAAACACTAGCAATGTCGTATAGCACGGGCTATCAGTATCGTACCGAAAGGCATTAATCTCAACACAATGGTTATCCTTACACTTAGCCAAACATTAACATTGATGTATAATACAAACTATCAATATCATTACAAAAGGCATTAATCTAAGCACGAAGGTTGTCCTTGCAATTAGACAAACACAAACACTAGAGTATAGTACGAGTTATATGAGCACATAGGCTTCTTAGAGCACATAGACTATTCATATAAAATAAGCCGATAAACCACTTGCATATGCTAAAGCCAAAAAAAGTTCATTAACTCACATGATAATATCATCACGACAATTATAAGAGTTTAAACTTGTTAACACATGATAAATAATCAAGTATAACAAAAAAAAAAAAATTAAAATCTACCAAACATGTTAAAAAACTTAAAATTATTATATCTCTCCCTAATTAAATATAAAACAAATATTCTTAAACGGAAAAGTTATAAAAGTTATGATTTATATTTATCATAAATAATTTACATCATAATGCTTAATTATTAAACATTTTGAAAAAGAAAAAGAAAAAGAAATAAAAATAAATTTTACGTGACTATGTTTTTATAATATTATAATATAACATTATTTAATTATTAAATTTTTGTAAACACAAATAATTTGAACAAAATGGAAAATCCCATGTTACCACGATGGAAAATCTAAAATTAGTAAGAGTTTTAGCCTATCAAATTTGTTATTTGCAAAACTATAACAACAAGTCATTTAACCTGTTATAAAACATTTTAATAGATTGAAAGACTGCAACCGGATAAAAGACACCTATTTTATGTCAAATAGTCTTCAAGTTAAGCTTCAAATTTAAGCTTCAAGAATTTTGAATGTAGTCTAGTTCAATGTGCACTTCAAGCTAGATTAGAACAATCAACTTTCATCAATTCTTCATGTCTTCATCAAATCTTCAAACGTTCATTGATCCTTCACATCTTCATCAAATCTCTATTCACCAAAGTAATTTTGTGCTAACAATCTACCCTTAGTTTGATGAAGCCAACATACATTGTCCAACATCCATTATTTGTTTTGTTGCTATACTCATTTCCATCAAGCTTGAGGATTTGAAAAACAATGACAAAATTGACATATACAAGATAGCAAGCAATATTTATATTCCAATATTATTCAATTCTCCCTCTATCACATAGCATGGTTTTGTTTTAACTAATTTTAAGTTCTTTATATCTTTTTATATCCCCCCTTTGGATTCATCAAACAAAAATAGAGCAGAAATAGAATAATACCAAAGTTTCATTCATATGAAGAGAAAACAACTGACATATGTAATAACAAAAACAAAATTTGAAATATTAAGAAATTGATACGATCAATCGACTGAAATTGAAAAACAACTAATTGAAAAACCAAAATAACTCATGAAAAAGCATAAATGCAACAACAAAATGCAATGTATGATCCTAAAGCTAGGTCAATCAGTCATCCCTGGGGTAGTCTCTAAAAGAGAATGTAGCTAGCCGATCATGAACATTATGGATCTGTACATCTAAGTCTTGGAACCTCGCATTGCAAAAGTTGTGATGCCTCATCTTATGTCACATTGAGCTCACGTAGTTGATGTTGAACCAACCTTTCAAAATAGGAGTAAACAAGGCCTTTGTCCTCTAGTGGGTTGTAAGGAACCAAGTCCATGGTTCTGCAACATTTTTCTCTTCATATCCTTGATTAGTGCCACTTGAACCAACCTCTCCATCATTGTTTCCAACTCCTCCATATACACCATCTGTTGTCCATCAATTGTTTACCTTTGTGAGGTCCATTTTATGAAGATTGAGATAGGAAATGTGGTTCATGGTACCAGTTGATTCTTCAAGCTCTTCCTCCACACTAACACCAAATATTCAATGAATTTGGAGATTAGCATAACATAAGGAAGGTTGAAATCAGTTAGTCTTTTTGCCTTCATCATATGGTCACATAGAGCAAAAGTCCAATCCACATAAATTTTGTTATGGATACAATACATAAGAACCCAATCTCCTTCATTCAAGGTTGAATGGTTGCTATTACAAGGCACTATCATCTTTGTCATTGTCATAACTAGCAGCCTTTCATCCACCTTTAGACCACCAACATGAAAACTCTTGATTTCACCACCAGGCCTACGAAGATGGCTACCATAGTATTGCACTTTATTAAACTCTTCCACAATACCAGTTTCAACTTTCCTCACTTGAACACGCCTTTGCTTCAAGCCAACAACATCATTCCATACCTTCTTTGAAATCTCTATCTCTACACCTTTGACGCAGGATTTGAGAATGTCATTTTTTAATTGAAGATTGGTGAAGAACATTTTCACCAAGTATGGATAAGTCTTCCCCGAGAGCTCCTAGAAGGTTTTCAACTTTGGTGCTTGGGTTGTTTTTGCAAGTCATCAAAATTCTTAGCCTTGGGCATTCAAAGTTGAAAATTTTTTGGAATATTAATCTGCTTCTTGGTAATCTCAATTAGAAATGCTTGAATCTTATCCTCATTGCCCTTAAACCAAGCCTCCAATATGCCCTCATGCTCAGTTGAGAATTGGGAAATGAAGGTGTAGAGCAATCCTCCTCTTCTTGAACATGACGAGCTTGATGTTTAAGCATGCTGAATTGGTTTGGCTATTTGCTACAAATGATGGATGCAAATGAAAATGCAATGGTACAATATTTATAGATCAACGCATTAAATGCAAAATCATTCAATTTATTTATGCAAAATTATTATATTAATTCATTTTATACATCAGAAAAATGTTAATGCACATGATTCAAAGTATTAAAATAAAACATCATATTTCCAACGAATTTAATGAGTGAATCAACCAATTCAGATCATGTAAGATGCATGAACATTAGAACCATGCAAAAAATGTGCTTTATGGTAAAGAGAATCTGGAAAACAAATATTAGTTGATGCAATATTTGTTTGTAACAGATTGTACTTGATCACGTGATACAAGCTTTGACTTAGTCAACTATTAAAATTGTTTCATGTACATATTAGCTATTTGAATAAAATCAACACATGAAATTGTAAAATTAACAGGCTAAAAATTATATCAGAGCACATTTTTCAGTTCTTAGTTTATTAAACCTATCACAAACTAATGTTTTTGTAAACAGATCAACCAATTGATTTTCAATTTTAACAAACTTAACTTCATAATCACCTTTTTGTAGGTTTAAAAGATCTTTTATTTAAATAAAATCAACACATGAAATTGTAAAATTAACTGGCTAAAAAATATTTTAGAGCACATTTTTCAGTTCTTTACTTATTAAACCTATCACAAGCTAATGTTTTTGTAAACAGATCAACCAGTTGATTTTCAATTTTAACAAACTTAACTTCACAATCACCTTTTTGTAGGTTTAAAAGATCTTTCTAAGCTAGGGGGTGAATTTGTTGAGTATTAAAAAATATGTCTAATTAAAACTTATTGACCAGTAAATCAAAGATGTATTGGTGCAGAATCACTCTTTTAATTCGATTAAAAACAAAAACAACAGATTAATTTGTTCATGCAATATGATTCAACAAATTAAAAGATAAAATCAACCAACTGATATTCCGAGAAATTATGTAGAAACATGAAAAGCATCAAACTCACTCAAACAACATTCTTAATCAAGCAACATAAGTTCCAATCAATATATCCAACTTATTTGTATTACTAGATAACATAAAAACATATGCACACCTTTCAAAGATTGATTTAATGAGTTTTATTGAGATTTAAATAATGAACAATATTAGGGAGAGAGGATCACACACTGATCTTTATACTGGTTCACTAAATACTTGAGCTACATCTAGTTTTTCAGTCCAACCTGAGCCTAATCATGCAATATGTCAAAAGTTTGACAAAATCCCTTAAAGATTACATTTTTGAATAAAGCAAAACACCAAGATTATTGAATCCCATAAGAATCTTATTCCTTACACTATAAGAATCCCACTTACAGATTTGGAATCACACCAAGAACCACACAGAAGCACAAGAACAACCAAGCATGATGAAGGCTCTACCTAGCCAACCAAACATGTGTTCTTCTAGCTTCAAGCAAGCAAAACTTTGCTATAAGATCTCAAAATCTTCAAACACCAACTACACATTGTGTAATCCAGAGAGAGAGTTTTCCAAATTCGTATCACTACTTTTCGCGTTCAGAAATCTCAAGTATTACTCAACTCTCTAAAAAACCAGCTTATAGCTTGGTCATAAGTGAATTCAATAGGTTGATTTGTCCATACAATCTGTTGATTTCACTTAACTTAAGTGAAATAAATTGATTGAATACATTTATACCAAAACCATATGTAGCAAGCCTTTTAACTTGTTAAAAACCTTTTTAACATATTTAAAGTGGCACACACCAGACAATATACATCTATTCTATGTCATCTAGTCTACGAATACAATACAATCTTCAAGCTTTGAGAACTTCAATGATAACTTTAGATACAATAAATCAGAAGCTTGATCAATCAATAACTCTTCATCAATTCTTCATCAATCACGCATGATCTCATGCACTTGCTTCATCAAATCCATGCACCAAGGTCACTTGTGCTAACAATCTCCCCTTGATTTGATGTAGCCAACATCCATTGCTATTCGAATTGAATTGATGAGGCAAGACTGAATTGATGTGGCAAGATCCATTGTGAAACTTGAAGTAACTTCTACATACAAGATACACACACACACACACATATATGCATACAAGCAAAAGCACACAAGCACACATACACTTCACTTATGTACATGCTCCTCCTATCATTATGGTTTAATTTCAGACTCAAATTATTCAGTTCCAATTTTAATATAGTCTTATCCATTTCATGACTTAGCTTACTTTTGTTCATGACTTAGCTTACTTTCGTACTTTTTCTCCCCCTTTGGATTCATCAAATTAAAGTCATTAATTGTGTATTTTAGAAATATTAAAATTTGTATTCATTATACATTAGAAACATGTTATTAGATAAAATGATAAAAGCTACACACAATGAAAGCAATAAAACAAAAGTAAAAAAATTGAAGTTGAGACTAATATAATCAGTCGATTAAAACCTAGAAATAACAAATTGAAAAACTAATAACAACCAGGAAAAGCATAAATGCAACACATCAAATGCAATGCATGACCTAAGAGCCATCCCCACTCAATCATTTCTTGTTGTAGACGATGGAGATGAGGTCATAAACATTGTGGATCTGATCATCAAGGTCTTGAAACCTTGTAATGCAGAAAGCATGATACTCATTCAGTGACACGTTGAGCTCTTGAAGCTGGTTGAGAACCATCATTTCAAACTGAGAATAGGTAGGGCCAGTATGTTCTGGTACATGATAGAGCTCAATAGCCATAGGTTACAGATCAGAGACATCCTTCTCATCTTGGTTCACTCCACTTGGTCTAGCCTCATGGTCATTTGCACCACCTTCAACATTTGTTGCAACTCCATTCTCTACGATCCATGTGTTGCTCACTTTGGTGAATGTTAGCACCCTAATTTTCATTATTTTTCCTTTCTAAAAACTTATTTTTAGTTTAAATAAATATGTGTTTTCCTTTAATTAATTAGTTTTTGTTGTTTTCTTAGGAAAGTTTAGTTTTCATAAAAATGTGATAAAAATGTAAGTTTTAATAGTGTTTTATTTCATTTAATTTGTCCTTCATAAAAAATCTTGCTAGGAAGTCCCTTTTTAATTGACTATTTTATATATGGGACCTTTGACCCAATTTATCCTAATTATAGTGTAGACATTGGTGGATCAATTTCATATTTGACTAGCCCTCCTCCCCAAAACACACATTTTACTTAAAATATTTAATCATTGGTGAATGGTGATGCTGAATCAGAGAGAGGAGGAAAGGCATTCCTTCGAGAATATCCGATGCTGAAACACACAAAGCATAATGAGGAGCACATGAGTATGAATCAAATTTGAGGTGTGAATGGTCTGATCCAAGAGGGCAAGCTGATGCACGACGATGCATGATTGAGGCTTGAGATCGAGAGATCATGATGGGTGAAAGCTGATCAAGGGAGCCCTAGAGTGTGCGAATGGAGAAAATGTATTGATAGTTAGGGTTCGTGTTCGTGTGACTGAGAGATTGAGAGTTACTCATATTTTGATGAGCACAAGGCGGCCGATAGGATTGAGTTTTCCTTAATGTGCAAAGTATCTATATTTGGATCAACCATGAGTTAGATTTCTTACACCAATCTAATTCTTCGAACTCTCTTTGTTTCAATTTTCTTCAGTTGTAATGAAATACACTTTGTTATTATGTTTCCATTCAAATTTAGAGTTCTAAGTTTTAGCTTGTGCATTTTGTTTATTTATGATTTACTCGCATTTTATGTTTCTCAACTTTAAATTCTTAATTTGTTTAAGGTTCCTTCATTGAATTTTAGTTTTCAATTTAGCTTTGTGTTCCCAAGTTAGTGTAGTGACCATAAATTGATAAATCTGCACACATGAATGTTTCCTTCGGGAAACCAAGTGACCCCAAAGTGGGCACAGACACTACAACAAAAATGACTTTAGGCAATGTACAAAAAACCATGGCCTAAAGCAAAATAACCATGACCTAAATATTAGACAACGAATTGGCGACGAATATCTAGTCGTTGCGTAGGTGGTTGTGGCCTATACTAGAAGCAATGGTTTTTTCTTGTTTAGGCCATGATTTTCAAAAATTGTTGCCTACTATGCAACAATTTAAAAACGTTGTCTAAGATGTTTCAATATGCAATTGTTTCGATGCCATTATAAGGCTAAATTTTTTTCGTGTTGCTTATTTCTATAGGCCACATTTATGAAAATGTGGTACAAAATAGATTTGTTTAAACAAGGGTTTATAAAAGTGGAATGAAGCAAAATAATTTTAAGATATATTTTTAATTTTATTTATACATTTAGACAATGTTATTTTAAATGAGATATTAATAATTTTATTCGAAAAGTAATAATTAAAATAGATTTATTCTACTAAAATAATAGAAATAAAACAAAATAAATTAAATAAGACACTTCTACTATATAATGGAATTGAAAATTTTCATATATTGCAAAATTATATTCTAATGTTGTCTACAATTCCATAAGTAAAAGTATTTACAACTAATTCAAAAGTATTATGTTCTCCAAAATTAAATAAAAAAAAATACATAGTACAATTTATCTTCACTACACTTTCATTCCTCTTCATTTTGATCTTTATATAACATTTAGATTTTTTTATCATTCTTCTTCCTCTTAATCTTCACCAACATCCTATAACAAAAGAAAAAAAACTTCAATTTGTTCCTTATCTAAATCACAACTACTGAACAAGAATACAAGTTAAACTATATCTTTATAATCTTTGATCTTTCTTTCCAAGGAGATAGTGAATCAACCATGCATTAATATACCCGTCTTTAACTTGCACGCATAATATCTAAGAAGAATGGCTCAATGCTTTTACATTATATGCTTAGTAATTGAATCCTGATTAACCTAAAAAAGGTAGCACTTAATCAATAGTGAACTATGCAAGAATCATAATTTTACTAAGACAACTCCATAAATATGCCAATCAGTTTTTTCTGTCCTTTCTCTGCTCTAAAGGCTGCAAAATCTATGGTTTAACTAATTTAAACTTTTTAGATACATAATTAAAAGTCTAACCCAAAATAAGACAAAGAAGCTAGACAACATAGTGTGGTCACGTAACCATCTTTACATAAGACTGGCCAGAAATATTATAGCTCATAACTTAGAAACCGAAGGCAGATTTTTCCCTCTCTTTTGTCATGTCAAACTAACACCCTACGTTGCAGCATCCAACAAAGGTGATTCATCCACCTTATCATCCATAATTAAGTAATATCTTTATCAAAAGCTTGTAGCCAACCTTGTACTCCACTATTTACTTCACGACTTTGTATATAATTGTAACACCCCATTTAATCAATAACCCTAATTAAAGGAAGCGTAACACAAGATAATATAGACAGCATGGTCCTGGAGCATAAACGTTACTCCTTACAGTTGTCCAAAGGAACAGGAAAGAAACTAAGGCACACCACGATGCCAATAACAAAGTATAATAAAGTAACGATAGTATTTCAAAAATAAAGCCCAATGGCCAGATAATACATGGGCATAGCCCTAAAAGAAAATCCCAAAAGTGGAAACCAACCCAGACGGCTATGCAGCGGAGCCACCATCACCTTGTTGACCACAAGTATTTCTCGCATGTGCTCACATCAATAAATTGATGATCATCGCAAAGAGAGAGATCCACACCACAAAACATACAACAAACAAAAGGGTAAGCTAGAGCGAAAAAGAATTTATCATACAATTATCTACAGTTTTACAGTCAAATATACACACATCATCCAATCATGTTATGACTTTCCAAACAATACACTAAGACTCAGACATGACTCATTCAGATACATATAATTAGTTAGATTCAGCGGATGCTTGCACTTGTGATGGAATTCCCTCCTACTACTCTCACCACTAGAGTCAGTACGCTCTATGTGAGACTAACTGACTCTTTAGAGTGTCATGATGCAACCTTACCTTGAATCCTTACTAAATTATATACATGGGGCACCACCATGGGCTCCCACTAACAGGGGTCATGGAATTGCGTCCCGATCAACTGAGGCACGACCATGAGATCTCACCTAGAGATTCATGGAATTACGTCCTAACCACATACAATTCATGTTTCCAATAATGAGTATAAAATTCGTTTATCATGCCAAAACCATGTCACTTTATCATGTCCAACATATCATTCACAACCCATAAACCATCTCACGCAGGCATATTTATTCATCTCATGCTTTCCACATAACAATTCAATTAGGAATGTACCAAACATCCAAGAACAAAGAAACAACAAAACAAGAACGCATCCTCACCTAGCTCCTCGCTCAGGCAAGAAGGTCTCGCTTAGGTGAGAGGGTCTCTCGCTCAGGTGAGAGGGTCTCTCGCTCAAGCGAGCTCCTTTCGCCTAAGCGAGGGCTCGAACAGTGGGAATAGTAGCCTTTGCATTCTCTCGCATAGGCGAGACCTCCTCGCCTGAGCGAGATAGACTCTCGCTCAAAACAGGAGCTCGCCGTTTGAGCGACGGCTCACACATGCCATTTGGGCGGGTTGCTACTAATCTCGTCTAGGCAAGACACATTCGCTTAGGCGAGAAAACCAGAACCCTCCACTGTTCACACGCATTCAGATGAATCATTCAACCATAACCACACATAGCATGTTTTCATATTACCAATAGCTTATCATAGGCATTAAAATCACGAAATATCACAGGAACAAGCAAACATAGCTTAAGTACATGAAACCCTAACTTCCCCTTACCTGGAAATAGCTAGTCCAAATGACTCGTATACCAAACAGTGAGCACCACAGCTTCGGGGAAAACTTAGTGAGCTGGAAGAACAGCGAAACAAACCAAACGAGGTTATTGAGGTGAGTCCCCAAGGAAATACGAAAATAAAGCTAGAGGAGAACTACTATGGGCCTAGAAGCAACTTAAATGGAGTGGAAAAACTTGAGCTTGCTTGGAGAGGAATGGGAATCAAACCCTAGCAGAGAAGCGTTGTTGTTCTAAGAGAGAATGAAGAGGGCAGATTTCTGAAAATGAAGGAAATGAAAGGGGTTAGGGTAGTTTAGGGTCCTTGGCTTCTTATGGGCCAGTCCTAGGCCCAACTGTTTTGGGGCAGCTCCTTTTAAAATAAGGAGAGAAAAATATTGGGCCTTACAATAATTACCTAATTAAAAAATCTTCAGTTCTGAAATAAATGTTTCCTAGTTTGATTCATTCAACCTAACCATAGTTTTTCAAACCAAACTGAACCTAGGAGTTCAAAATTTGAATCATTTTCAACTATTTAAACTAAAAACGATTTAGTTCAATGGAAGTAATAAAATATTGTTTCCCTTGGTTAACAAACCTTTGAACATAATTGATCAAGGCATGACCACCTCCTTAGAAGCTCCATCAAGAAGGATCACTAGAAGCATGTCTAAAGGGGAGTCTTCTATTCCATCACCTTTATCTTTGTTTTGCATTACTTTAGTTTGAATTCCCTAAGTTGGTTTCTAGTTGATTTATTTTGGTTGACTTGTTGACTTTGATCCAAAGTTGACCTTTGACCAATATTAGATTAACTTAAACCAACATGCTAATCCTTGTTTGTCTTGTTTTGTAGGTAATTAAGAGAAAGTAGAGCATGGTTAGGTGGCACTTGATGATTGGAGCACTTGGATGAAGTGGAAGAGAGAGGAAAGCAAAAAGCATAAAGCAAAAGCAAAAGTAGACATGTACCTTGTCTCCTTTTGCCTTTGTGGTTTATGCCTTAGAA
>Ga0214542_1008843_pt1 | contig 16205 bp, 9 predicted proteins | sample CNSS1metaG_FD_160096 | JGI IMG/M metagenome (GOLD analysis project Ga0214542, IMG submission 160096) | Root nodule microbial communities from cowpea collected in UCLA plant growth center, Los Angeles, California, USA - CNSS1 | ecosystem: Host-associated > Plants > Roots > Nodule | place: USA... | reverse complement strand
ATGGGTATAAGAAAATACCCGTTACCCGGTGGGGATGGGGATGGGTCAAAAGTTGTATACCCGTTGGGTTTGGGGATGGGGATGGGGATGAATTTTTATTATGGGGATGGGGATGGGATCATGATACTCGTACCCGCCCCGCCCCGTTGCCATCCCTAATTTTGAGAATTAAAATAAGTAAGAAATCTTATATTATAACTACTTTTTGTATATTAGATTAGATAGATAGATTAAATTTATTTTTGTGTTAATTGACACGTGTTAGTTGACAATTTCAAACTTAACATGTATATACATATCGAATCTTGTATCTTATATTTTTTTAATTTATCTGTATCTTCGTGTCCGTGTCCGTGTTGTATTCGTACCCGTTTTCGTAGAGCAAGATAGGTATAAAGTCTCAATCTATGTGATCAAGAAAATAATAAAGCACATAATATCCTCTTTCCCAGATAAGATTCATTCTATATATATTGTGATTCTCGGGACAACAATACTATAACATGTATCTTTCGTTTCACACCAACAAATTATAAGATCTATCTTTCGTTTCACACCAATAAATGGTGGATTTTCAAGAGACACATAAAAAATTTACACCATGTCTAATAAAAAATTTTAAAAAGATAAGTTTATAGAACTAAATTTAATTTTTTACGATTCTTAATCTAATATAGTTTTTGTACATTTTAAAATATTGAAGAGTCTTTATTTCAATTTATCAGCAATGTAATATTTCCATTTACAGTTTAGAATAATTGTTCACATTTTATAATTATATGTATATAATATTTATATTAAGGCATCACATTATTTAAAAAAACAAAAACATAAACAACTAGTTATATGGTCCACAACATATTTTTAAAAATACGTTGTCTCTTGAACGTGATGAAATTAGAATTTGTCTTTATTCCAAACTTTAATATATTTTGATTTTCAATTTTTAAAAATAATAGATATAGTCCATTTAATCTAATTGTGTTAAATTCTGTTGACATGTTAAATACATTTTTAGTTGACACTTCAACTGTTTAACACGTTTAAGTTCAAATGCTAATTTGAAATATTACTTAACAAGTTAAAAAAAAATTTTTGATGTCGTTGAATTAAAATGATTATATTTATTTATTTTTTAAATTTTAGAAAACAAAATATATCAAAATTTGAGATATAAATAATTTTCAATTTTACATCCAAATTTAAGAATTAAAAACATATTTAATCATTCTAAAAATTATAACAAGTTTGTTACTTTAAGCATTGAAAACTAATTGTGGTAGAGATATTAATCATAAGCAACAACCATGTTAAATATAATAGTATATTAAAGTCACCATGGCAATCACTTACATTAGACATAATAATATGCAAGAATGTTTGGCATTTGGTGTTGGCGAGAATGGGATGCCAAAATTTCAAAACCAAATCTAAAAGCAAGATGGTGTTGGTCCGGTGACGTGGACCACGCAAATACCTCATATGCGATTTTCTTACAGTGATATTTTGATTATTTTTTTTAACTTACTTTTAATTTATTATTTTAATTGATTAAAATATCATTATTTTTTTATTAGTCAAATGGAGTGAAGAGTTGGTTCTTAATTACCGACACCACGTTAAAATTGCAAATAAAATTATTTTATTAAAAGCTGGCCGAATTATATACTTTTGTTTTTAATGATTTTTTTTTATTATTATAATCAGATTCGCGCGTGGGTTATGGAATCAAAGTGAAATGGTGCAAGGATTCAACAACAAAAGGAAGCAAAACATTGGAAGGTCTTCCCAATAGGAACTACACGATGGAAAATGAAACTCAAACATTTCAAACAATATATTTTTTATTATTGATAATATATATATATATATATATATATATATATATATATATATATATATATATATATATATATATATATATATATATATATAAACAAGATATCATACTAGACATTACACCATATTAATAGTATTGCCTTGGGTTATGTTTAGGAAATAAGTTATGCTAGTATCAGTTCATATTAAAACATAAGTAATCATTTATATTAACCATAACATATTAAAAAATAGGATTAAATATGTTTTTGTCCTTAAAGTTTCAGTAAATTTTGAAATTAGTCCCTTTCGAAACTTTATACCAATTTAGTACTTTATATTTAAAAATGCGTGAATTTAGTCTTTCTTACCAGATTTTGTTAAGTTTATTTGATATTTTAAACGTATTTTATGATAATATTTGAGTTAACATTGAAGCGAAAATAGTCAAATGGTGTAAACAATTTAAATACTATCATGAAATGCACTTCAAACGTCAGATAAACTTAACAAAATTTGGTTAAAAAGACTAAATTCACACATTTTTAAAGATGAAGAACTATATTGGTCAAAAATTTTGAAGATGGACTAATTTCAAATTTTACTGAAATTTGAGAGACAAAAAACATATTTAATCCTAAAATATATCTATATATAAACAAGTATCCTTTGTATTTAGAGCCAAAATTTATGTCTTGATGCTCACAATTAATTCAATGAGCTGGCAGTAGGAGATGTTGGTAAGATATTTGTTCTATTTAAGGTTCATTTCTCCTCTGCACATTATCCCATTCCTTTCCTCTCTCATTTGTTCATTCATTCATTCATAATGTCGCTTAGCGGAACACTTAGCACTGAACTTTCGGTCCGCACAAGTGCAGAGAAATGGTTCGAGGCCATGACAAATAAACTCGACCAAATTCAAAACATCGCTGATGATGTTCATGGAGCCAAACTCATTCAAGGTGATGATTGGCACACCAATGATTCGCTCAAACAGTGGACTTATATAGTAGGTAAGTAAGTTTATAATTAAATTAAGGATTAAATATGTTTTTGTCCCTCAAGTTTCAGTGAAATTTAAAATTAGTCATTTTTCAAAATTTTTGACCAATTTAGTCTTTCATCTTTAAAAATGTGTGAATTTAGTTCTTTTAACCAAATTTTGTTAAGTTTATCTGACGTTTCAAGTGCATTTCATGATAGTATTTGAATTGTTTATACCATTTGACATATTTTCACTTCAATGTTAACTCAAATATTTTAATAAAATATGTTTAAAATTTAACAAAATTTGATAAGAAGGACTAAATTCACACATTTATAAGGATGAAAGACTAAATTGGTATAAAGTTTCGAAGAGAGACTAATTTCAAAATTCACTGAAACTTGAAGAACCAAAAACATGTTTAACCCTTCAATTAATTACATACATGCATATATTAATTCTTCTATAGTTCTTACAACATATTTTTGTTAATTAATGATTGGTTTTACCTGTGAAACAACAGACGGTAAGGAAGAAAAATGTGTTGAATTTATTGAATCCGTTGATGAAGAGAAAAAAACAATCGAATTCAACATCCATGGCCTAGATATCGAGGATAAATATAATGTGTTTCATTTAACCTTTCAAGCCATTGAGGATGATCCTGGTAGTCCTACAATTAAATGGAGTATTGAATATGAAAGGCAGACTAAGGATGTTCGTCCCCCATATCTGTACTTGGAATTATATGACCGTGTCACTCGAGATGTTGATGCTTATCTTTTCAAGAATTAAAGAAAATGGCAGCAAATAAGAGTTGAAAAACATGGAAGAGATCAAAGACAATGCTCGTGTATGTACTATGTTAGCTGTGATGTTTGATGTGGAGAATATAATAATATTTTTAGTTTGTGTTTGTGATAATTTAAGATGCATATGTGTGATATGTCAAGAAGGTGTTGAATAAAAGGTATCTTTGGTTTTTTTTTTCTTATTCAATTTTGTCGGTATATAATTAGCATCATAAGATGACTAGTATTAATATTTTTCCTATATTTATAATACTCAATTATATATGATAAAAAAAAGTTAAATATACAAATATTCAATTGTGTATTCAAACTTTTTGTCAATTTTCATACATGCATATTTTTCTATGATCTCTCAAAATTGTCATAAACTTAGTCTATAAAATTTCTTACTTTTTTTTCGGCCTAAATTCAATCAAATGTTATGTAAACGACTGAGGAAAAGAAGGATTTACATTAGATATTTTATATTAGTTCATTTGTAAACTAAGACTTGATCATCTTGAACCAGTTCTAATAATAAACTAATATTTTATGAAGATACAAATGAGTATTGTTTAGACTCAGTTATTTTTAGCTAAAACAAACCGAGTGTTATTTTGATATATAGTTACTCATGATATAAAATACCAAACATTGTTGGACAACAGCCACTCCTAAATAAAACTTGAGTATCACAATAACCACTCCTTACTAAAACTATAGAGTATTTTTGGAACATAGTTACTATTGGTCGAAACACGAGTATTGTTTGCCAATGATCACTCGTGGATGAAGCACTTTTGATTAGAAAAGAGTGTGATTGAAAGATCACAGAGTTGTTAACTAAAATGGATGTTATGTATTGTAATAAATACAAGATAACGTTCACTCTTTTAGGTTGCATATGAACACAAATGTTCTTTAAAAACTTATAAGATCCGAAGGGAATTGACTTTTGGATACAATGAATATAACTTAGTCATTGTCATTTTTTTTTTATCATCAAAGAATAATAAATATAATAGCGTATAATAGTTCGAGTGCTCTAACCATTTTACAAAATACAATATCATCAAGTAACTTGAATTATACATATATCTAGAATATGAATGATAGCTCAACCAAAATTCAAATGAGAATGAGTTAAAGAATCACTTTGAAAACACAATTATATTCATCAACAGAACCAAACCCCACACTAACACTACAAGAAATTTAATGATTTGCGAGGTAAATTAGCGAGTGAAATTTTACTCGCTAATTAGAGACAAATTAGCAACAAACAAATATTATAACAAAGTTGTAGCTAATTAATGAGGGACTAGACACCACATAATATAATAGTTAAGTTGTAGCTAATTAATTAGGGATTAAACACAACATAACTATGGTAGCTAAGTTGTAGTTAATTAGTTAGGGATTAGACATAATATAAATATGGTAACTAAGTTGTAGCTAATTAGTTAGGGATTAAACACAACATAAATATGGTAGCTAAGCTGTCCCTAATTAGTTAGGAATTAAACACAACATAAATATGAGCTAAGTTGTAGCTAATTTGTTAGGGATTATACACAACATAGATATTGTAGCTAAATTGTAACTAATTAGTTAGGGATTATATACAACATAATATGATAGCTAATTTGAAGCTAATTAGTTAGGGATTAGATACATAATATGGTAGCTAAGTGTAACTAATTAGTTAGGGATTAGATACAACATAATATGATAGTTAAATTGAAGCTCATTAGTTATGGTTTTAACTATAAAATGATTTTGTTCCTAATCCAAAACCAATAAATAGAATTTCTTATTAAAAAAATAATATACAAATTATTCTATAAAAAAAATTTATTAAAGAAATTTTTAAAAACATAAATATATAAATATATTTATACTTATTTTATATTAGTTTCGAATTTATTAAGAATAGAAATAAAGAGTACCTTTTTATATTACGTATAATATTAAAAATATAGGAAAATTTATTAAATTTATTTTTGGAGATATATTAATATGTATAAAAAAATTATTTTTATAAACAATACCAAAATTGAAATATAAAAATTAATTTGAGTTATTCTAAATAAAATTTAAATGTCAAATTTAACTTATTTAATAGAATGTATACTAAAATATGGAAGTATTACTTTTGCATTTCTGTTTAAAACTACTAATAGTGGTATCGTTATTATTATGTGCAGTATCTAATTAGATTAGCAACCCTTTTTCCCGGTGCTAAGGAATGACATCCAAAAAGGCACCACAGCTATTGAACTTCTCCCCTTGCCTTTCACGAGTCGCGTCAGCTGAACTTCTTTTCCCCTTTCCTTTCCCACATCGCCGTTTCACTTCTTTCTCTTTTCATCTCTATTCAGACTCCTCTCTCCGAAACCCTCAATTTCTGCTTGCGTCTTCGATGGCCCTCCAAAGATTTGTATCGATCTCCTCTGGAACTGCTTTTTTCTCCTCTGCCTCACTTGGCACATTTTCAAACCTTAATAATTGGAATTTTTGAGATTGGGTGAGTGTACGAAGGGCGAGAGCTATAGGAATGGTGTTGATGCAGTCGTGATGTGCTTTGGCAACTCATCCAAACATTTCTATTATTGGATTGTGGTGCTAAGAAGATGACGCTGAAAGTGATTGTGGTGGCTTCTTCGATCAATTTTCTCTTTGGATTCTCGATTACATTGTGGCTCGTCTTCATGTAAGTTCTTCAATTATTTTTGTACTTTTTCAGTATACCTCTTACATTGCGCAATATTGCATGCTCTGTTAGCCTCTTACATTGGGAAAATATGATTCAAATTTAATTAGTTAAAGTGTTTTCTTCAAACTATCCAAAGCTTAAACAAAATTTATACAATACATTGTTGCATGGTTTGCATGATCCGTGACTTGTATCTTTGCCATTTTTTCCACCACAGAAGACATCATTGTTGGAGTAGCTAAAATCCCAAGAAACAAATGAATTGTAATGGTGTAAAGGAGGGAGCTATAATAGGTAATCTAAGTCACATATCATCTAGCTACCTAGGAGAAAAACGAAACAGACCAAAAACTAAACTAAGCAACCAAAAACACCTTAGGTTATGTCACTGCATTGAGAAAACAATTGCAGCTGTATAAATTAAGGTTATTACTTTCATGATTACTTCAAGTATGATTGTGAAGAAGTTAAGTGATCTTGTAACCAAAATTTTGGAGAAATGTATGGGACCTAGTTTTTTCTATGTCTAAGGGGAGGAAGTTACTACTGCCTTTGGAACTGTTGAAAAATTACATGGACACGGCAAAAGTGGAATATTTTATTTAACATTACAACTGCACATTCTTCCAACTCTTCACCATTGTTAAATTTTTCTGATCTAAATACTTTTCTTCCCGCTGTTTAGTTTTAATTAAAAAGTAGTGTTCAATTTAGAATTAGGATAATAGCAACTAAGGTATAGTTAGGATTGGACACTAGTATGAGCGTTATAGAAGCAAGAGAATGCAGAGAGGGTGGTGGAATAAACGTTTAAACACTTTGGAAGGATTGATATACTTGTGAATGTTGCGGCTGGGAACTTCCTTATGTCGGCAGAGGATCTCTCCCCCAATGGCTTTCTAATAGGTTCTGTCTGTGTCACCTCTTCTTATCTTTTCTTTAATTTAAGGCAAATAGGTATATTGGTTAAAGAATTAAAAATACAAAGATTATTGAGAAGTGTCATTAATAATATGTGATTTCCATTGCATCTTCATTGTTATTATGTTGAAGGGTTGTCTAACTTATCTCATGTAAGTTGATTGGTGCAAATCCCTTTTGTACTTAAATCTGATTAATGGAATTTTTAGATTAATCGTTTATGATCTAGTTTTGGCTGCTTGAACATCAATTATTTTTGTTTTAAAGATGTTATCATTAACATCAATCAACAAACATAGGGAAGAAAAAACAATATAGTTTTTGTCTCAAGAAATTACTTTTCCTTTGACAAAAGGACGCGTGCATTCCATATTGGCTCTTTTTTAAATGGCTTACTGCCCCTGACGAGAAAAGTCAGCTACAATGCAAGGTGGATTACTTGAAGATCAATTTCTCCTTCCTGTTATTTAAAACAATTTCTCATTTTTGTAGTACTAAGTTATTGTATCTTGACCTTTTCAGGTGAGACATGTTCTTGGATTCTACGATTGTAGCTTATAAATGGAAGTGGAAAGAGACGACCAAGGTGACTTTGCAGTTGCCCGCATATCTAAAGATTATCAAGACCTAGCAGTTGGGTAATTTGCGGCCTTTATTTTCTGCATTAAAGATATCATCTCCACAGTCACTCAAGAAACATGGGGAGAACAAAATATGAAGATGATGTTGTTTTATTTTAATTTTAATCATGTACGTTGACAATTGATTTATTTGTGATGCTTAAAAACTTTCACTATGTTCTTAAATTTGACTATTTTGAATGTGATAAATTTGAAATGTTTCATATAAATTGGTTGGCAAGATTTATTATATTTTTAAGTAATATTGATAATTAAATCTATTTTATAAGGTACAAAAATAATAAGAGCATGAAACAATTTGGTCTAATGTAATTTGCTACGATTTTGTTAGAAATTAGCTAGAGATAAAGTATTACAATTGGCGAGGGATTAGCTAGGGTTTAGCTAGGTATTAATTTGCTACAATCACTTTGCTAGGGATTAGCGAGGGTTTAGCTAGGGATTAGTTTGCTAAGGATTAACTAGGGATTTGTCACAAACATTTAGCTAGGGATTAGCTAGGGATTTGTTACAAACAGTTTGCTAGGGATTTGGTACAACTAGTTTTCTAGGGATTAGTTAGCGATTTGCTACAACTAGTTTGCTAAGGATTAGCTAGGAATTTGCTACAAACATTTTGCTAGGGATTAGCTAGGGATTTGCTACAACTAGCTTGCTAGGGATTAGCTAGGGATTTGTTACAACTAGTTTGCTAAGGATTAGCTAGGGATTTGCTATAAACATTTTGCTAGGGATTAGCTAGGGATTTGCTACACCTACTTTGCTAGGGATTAGCTATAGATTAGTTAGGGATTAGCTATGGAGTAATTCTCTGGCTAATTAGCTACCTATAATTTAGCTTCAGTTCATTACCCTCGCTATTTTCTCGCTAATCCTTTGCTAAATCGTTTTGCTAGGGATCAGCGAGGGATTAGCTAGGGATTATTCCCTCGCAAATTTGGAAATTTGTTGTAGTGTAACCATTTACAAGATAAAAAAACAATACCTAATAATGAGATGTGTACATTGGAATGGGTTAGTGTCAACATTTCTTCATGTTGAAATCCTCTATACATAAAGGCCTACAAAAGTAATTGTTGCAAATTACTTCCACTTAATACGTTTGTCTACTCATAAATGCAAATGCAAAGATCCATAATGCAAATGAAATTTTACGTATGATGTCTTATTTAACCTGATTCTTGTGGATAGAGGTGTCTTTTGACATTGCGTAAGGGTTGAAAAGTTACGAGAGCCATGAACACGAAAGAGAAGAAAACGAAACTGAATTTTGTAATGTAAGTAAACGTTTTATTGTTACAGCTGATTAAGAAAAGGAAAATTATATGAAATATATATTGGTACAGAAGAAAGAAAAAGAAACTATTCTGCAGTAACCGTTTTGACTTGGTCTTGACCGTTAAGCATCGAGCGACTGTCACCATTGGATGGGCAATTTAATTGATTACTTTGACAGCCCCCTCAAGCTGGGTGTAAATGTTGAGGAGCCCAAGCTTGGTCATAAGATTGTGGAAAACAACAGGGGAGAGAGCTTTAGTCAGAATATTTTCTTGTTGGTGTTGAGTATTGATATGGAGGAGCTTGATGACTCCTTGCTTGATTTTTTCTCTTATCAAATGGCAATCTATCTCTATATGCTTTGTCCTCTCATAGAATACTTGGTTGGAAGCAATTTGTATTGCTGATAAATTATCACAGTAAAGAATGAAGGGTCGTTGGTGATCAATTTTTAAGTCTTACATAAGGTGATGGAGCCATTGAATCTCACATGTAGTTGAAGCGATAGCGCGGTACTCTACCTCAGAAGAACTTCTAGAGACAGTTTGTTGCTTTTTGGATTTCCAGCAAATAGGAGAGTTGCCAATGTATATGATGTAGCCAGTTACAGATCTTCTTGTTGTAGGGCAGCCAGCCCAATCGGAGTCGCAAAAGGCTTTCAATTGAAGATTACTGGTGGAATCAAAGAAGATCCCTTGTCCTGGATGATGCTTTAAGTAATGCAGAATCCTCATGGATGCTTGACGATGTAAGGTGGTAGGGGCTGCGATGAATTGACTTAAGTGGTGAACAACAAAGGTGATATCTGGTCTAGTGTGCGTGAGGTATATAAGACAGCCAAGAAGCCTACGAAAAGGGGTAGGATCGGTGAGAGGTTCTCCTATGTTTGTGCTCTTGTGTCTGGAAAAATTCATAGGTGTTGGCATGGGAGCAGATCCAAGCATTCCAGCCTCTTTTAGAATGTCTAGGGTGTATTTCCGCTGACATAAATGAATGCCCTTGTTGTTTCTTGCAATCTCAAAACCAAGAAAATATGTTAAGTTTCCTAGATTTTTAATTCTAAAGGTGCAGTTGAGCAAATCAGTAATGGCATTGATCTCATCTATATCATATCCTGCTAAGATAACATTATCAACATAAATAAGCAAGGCAGTGATGCGGGATTCATTAAATTTAAGATACAGAGAATGATCAGCAAAGGATTGATTATAACCATGGGAACATAAGAACTCTTAAAGCTTAGAGTACCATTGCCTACTAGCCTGTTTAAGGTCATATAAAGACTTATGAAGGTGACAGACAAGGTTTTTATCATATTCATGAAAACCTGGAGGCAAATGCATGTAAACTTCTTCATCTAAGTCACCATGTAAAACAACATTATTAACATCTAATTGTTTTAAGTGCCAATTATGTATAGAAGCTAGGGAAAGAATTAACCTGATGGTTATGATCTTGGCTACGGGTGAGAAGGTGTGTAAGTAATCTAGACCTTCTTTTTGTGTGTACCCTTTTGCCACCAAGCGCGCTTTATATCGTTCTATGCTACTATCTGCTTTGTATTTAACCTTGTATACCCATTTACATCCAATAGCATGTTTCCCTTTGGGCAAAGAAGTCACTGTCCAAGTTTTGTTTTGTTGAAGGGCTGCCAATTCTTCACTCATGGTTGTTTGCCAGTGCTTGTGTTGAAAAGCAGCTTCATATGAATTAGGCTCTTCATGAGAATCAATGGAGCAGATAACCTATCTAAAGGAAGGAGATAGCCTTGCTAGGGAAACATAAGCATTAATGGGATATCTAGATTTACTATCAGACTTAGTTATAAAAGAAGTGTGAAAATATTTTAAATAGGCAGGAACAATTTTATGCCTATTAGATCTCCTCATAAAATTATCTTCAATACCAGAATCAATAGTTTGTTCAAGATGAGTTGCGTCAGATTCATTGGAAACAGTATGATCAAATATCATTTTTGATTGTGAACAACATCATTTTCAGTATCACAGTCATTATTGGGTATAATGGCTTGAGGAAGATCTAAATCATAAGTATTTGTTTGTTCAGGAATAGAAACAGTAGTGTCATTTTTAGGAAAGTTTGCATGAATTTGAGTTTTAAAAGGAAACTGGCTTTCATAAAAAACTACATTTCTGGAAACATGAATGTCATGTGATTTTAAATCATACACAATATATCCTTTTACATTCTGTTTGAGTCCGAGAAACAAGCCTGATCTTGCCCTAGGATCAAGCTTAGTCCGATTGGCAGATATAGTAGAAACATAACACAAGCATCCAAAAACATGCAGTTGATTCATATTGAAAGAATGGTCACGCAAAATCTCAAAAGGACTAGAATTTTTAAGAAAAGGAGTGGACAAACAGTTTATTAAAGTTACAGCATATTGGACAACATAATTCCAGAAATTTTGAGGCAAATTTGATTGAAACAATAAGGCACGAATAACGTTTAAAATATGTTGGTGTTTTCTTTCAACTAACTCATTTGCTCGGGAGTCTCAATGCAACTTGTTTGATGAATGATGCCTTCAGTGTTAAAGAATTGCAACATGTTAAATTCCAAACCATTATCTGTTCTGATAATTTTAACCTTTTTCTAAAATTGAGTTTTAACCATGGAAATAAAGTTGATTAAGTGGACATGAGTTTCAGCCTTATTTTTCATGATATACAACCAAGTGAAACGAGAATGATCATCTACAGTAGTAAGAAAGTATCTATCACCGTTCATGGAAGTCATAGTACATGGGCCCCAAATGTCTACATGCACAAGATCAAAAATAAAGGAAGCATATGAAGTACTAACGGGAAAAGTCAATTTACGTTGTTTAGCTAGGTGACAAACATCACAACTTGTAGTGTCAGGAAGACTTATATATGAGAACCTTTTATTGAGAATAGCCATTCTTTGACGAGAAGGATGTCCAAGCCGCATATGCCAAATATTCTGACTTACAGTACTGTTGCAAACCCGTGAAGAGAGATTGCATCCAGCTTCTTTATCTCCCTTTAGTATGTATAATCCTGATTGAAGATCAGCTATACCAATCTTCTTGATTGACATCTTGTCCTGGATAACACAAGTGTTAGTGCTAAAATAACAGAGTATTTGGAATGAGAAACAAGTTTGGAGATAGATATCAAGTTATATGAAAAAGCAGGGATGAAAAGAAAATCTCTTATGTATAGACTTTCAGAAATCTTAGCAACACCTAAATGTGTAGTCTGAACTTTTGTTCCATCAGGTAGACTAACATTTATAGCTGATATCTATTTTGAAGAAATCATATTCGAAAGGGAACAACTTATATGATTTGTGGCACCAGAATCTATAATCCAATTATTATGATTGTTCAAACCAGTCAAAGAGAAACAATTATTTTTACCTTGGTTCATGCTGCAGGAAACAATAGGACCAACCTGATTAACATATACATTATCAGTGCCATTACCACTTTTTTGCTTCAGTAGACTCATGAGGGCTTGATATTGTTGCTGTGACAATTTAAAATCTTGGTCTTCTGCACCAGATTCATTCTTAGCTTCCTGAATAGTGTCCACACTATTCACAACGTTGTTCTTGTTGCTTGCTTTATATCTTGGTGGAAAGCCATGCTTCTTGTAACAATTTTCTATTATATGCCCATTGCGACCACAAAAGGAGCAAACCTTTTTAGCATACCTTGTGTTTTTGTTATCATTATTCTTGCTGCCAGGGAACCCGTGCTTCCTATAGCAGATAGACTTGGTGTGACCAGCTTTCTTGCAATAGCTACAAGTGACAGTGGTGCTATTAATCTTGGCTTCGACTCCATTAAAGAAATTGTGTCCTCCGATTTGCCTTTCCTGCTGAACAACATAGGAGAAGATCTTTGAAATAGATGGGATTGGGTCCATCATTAAAACATGAGAGGTGACGTTACTGTATTGTTCGTTCAAGCCTCTAAAAAACTGCATAGCGTGGTCCTCCGTCTTCCTTTGATGAGAAATTCCAGCAAGATCACAAGAACACTTAGCTGAACAATTGCAAATCAGATATGGGCGAAAACTATCTAGTTCATCCCAAAGAACTCGCATCTTGGTAAAATATTCAATCATAGAGGCATTTCCTTGTTTAAGGGAAGAAGCTTCCGATTGCAATTCAGATATATGAAGGAGGTTTCCTTGAAAGAACCTGGATTTAAGATCTCTCCATATATCCTCAGATTTATCCATCCATAGTATGCTCTGTTTGATAGAAGGTGAAACAAAATGGGTTAACCAAGACACAACCATATTGTTGCATCTCTTCCAGGCTTGATGTGTATATCAATGAACTCGACCTTATTTTTCGCACTAAGGGCAGTGGCAAACGACTTGCTCCACGAATGATAGTTGTGAGATTCCAGGACAGGTGAAACCAAAGAAATCGCTGGATTCTCGCTAGGATGGAGGTAGAGAAAATTGTGCGGAGCATTGAAATCACCATTTCCAGCAACAATCTTGGAATCATCTTGCGACGCCATGGTGAAGAAAGGGAGAAAGAGAAAACGAAAAATACAGAGTAAACCAGAAAGAAAAAAGAAGGAGAGGGTGAAAGATCAGAGTGATGCGCAGCAGAGCTCTTCAAGAGAAAAGCTCTGATACCATCTTATTTAACCTGATTCTTGTGGATAGAGATGTTGTTTGACATTGCGTAAGGGTTGAAAAGTTACGAGAGCCATGAACATGAAAGAGAAGAAAACGAAACTAAATTTTGTAATGTGAGTAAGTAAATGTTTTATTGTTACAACTGATGATTAAGAAAAGGAAAAGTATATGAAATATATACTGGTACAGAAGACAGAAAAAGAAACTATTCTGTAGTAACCATTTTGACTTGATCTTGACCGTTAAGCATCGAGCTTTGGATAGGCAATTTAATTGATTACTTTGACATGATGCAAATGAAAGTATCGGCATGGACAAGGAATTAAAATCAAAACACAATTTTCTCCACTACAATTATCGTTCAACTTCCTATAGACAATTTTAACCGTTTATACTTCTTCCTTTTCGCCTCTCCTTACCAAGTGTCCTTCCTTTCTAAATTCAGAGAAATTCTTGAAAGTTAACTTGTGATAAGAATGTAAATAATTCTGATTTTCTCACTCAAACCATTGTCACCTCCAAGTCACGTGCCACTTCCACTTGTTTTCACTTCATTGTTTTAACTCCGAGAAGGTGACATGTTTCTTATTTGAATTAGCGTATAGTCTACAGTACGAATGCATGAGTAGCATATCATCAAGTCATTTAGCTTACCGAAATTTCATCATAGTTCTTAAACCAATTTTTTATTTCGCATTACTATCAAACCATGTTTACATCAATTACTAAAACAACATAAACTAGAACATTTGTATATAATATGTTGAACGAGGGTTTGCACACTCACTACAAAAGAAAAAAACAATTTAGTCACCCATAAAATCGATAGTTAAATAAGTAAAATTGATTACAAACACCCCTAGCCATCGAATTAGCCGCCAATTTGGCGGATAATACGTACAATTTTTAATTTAATTTAAATAGTTATCGGTAGTTAAATTGGTATCTAACTCAAATAATTGTCAAATTTGTGATAATATCAGTGACTGAATCAATAACTAAATCAATTACTAAATTAGTCACAGATCGATAACAAAAATATTAGATATTAAATAATGTTTTAGTCACCGAAAATCATTCGATGACTAATTACCATATTAAATATATTTTTTAAAATAATATTTATTTTCGTTATTAAATCGGTGACAAAAACATTACATATTAAATAATGTTTTAACGACCTAATTATCATATTAAATATATTTTACACGATAAAATTTATTTTGATCGGTGGATAAAATATTATATTTAGAAACTAAATTATTTTTGTCGCTATAACAATAAATTTTACTGTATATTGATTCATTGGCAATTTTAGTGACTAATTTTCGACTATTACTATTCGGTGACTATTTTAACCATAAGTTGCGATGAAATTATTTCGATAGTTAATTTGGAGAGCTAAATTACATTTTTCTAATGAATTATATTTTTCTAATAGTGACTTTAAAGAAAAAAAAAAAAAAAAACATATCCACCTCATGGGCGTATGATAATAATCACATGGTCATGGTCTGGTATAGCTATGTTTAAAAGACAAGGATACTTAAATAGGACGCCAATGTAGCAATATACCTAACTAAACTCAATACAACTTAGCCCAGAGATCTGTTTTTCTCATTGAATTCTATCGGTTTGAAATTAGCATCATAATATGACAAGTATTATTCTTCTAAATACTTTTTCTATTTATAATACTCAATTAATTATATAAAGAGTTCAATTCTGTATTCAATTTTTTTTTTTTTGTCAAATTTCACAAATATAACATCCCATGAAAGTAATTATATATTAAATTATGACTTGAGTTATCTTGAATATGTTTTTGAATTTCATAAGTATAACTAACTGTAATTCGACTTACCTGATGGAAATTATTTTATAGATATAATTTATATTTTTCATTTTAAATTTTGCATAATCTTTATTTGAAATTTATTGATAATAATGTAATAATATTAATTGTAATGTTTTATATTATATTTCCTTAGAATAATAGTGCATATCATATAACACTTCTTATGTTCGAATAAAAGTAATAATTTTCTTTTAGAATTTTCAAATTTATCAATGCTAAAAACTATTGAGATATTATTATTATAATTATTTATTTAACTAGAAAATATATTCTTAGCTTATTTATAACATAATTATGTATGAACATTTAGAATAGAGATGTCAAAATGGGTTTTTTTAAATTATAACATAATTTTTTTTAAAATTTTCTTTTAATTTTTTTTAAATTATTTACTACTCCAATTATATTTGTTCATAATTTCATATTTTTAAATGCTAGAATGTTGCTTAATTATATTTGAATTATTTGAATGTTTAATTAATTTGATTGTCAAGTTATATATATGTTGATACTTTAATCTTTAACTATAATCTTTATAGTAA
>Ga0214542_1008842_pt1 | contig 16205 bp, 6 predicted proteins | sample CNSS1metaG_FD_160096 | JGI IMG/M metagenome (GOLD analysis project Ga0214542, IMG submission 160096) | Root nodule microbial communities from cowpea collected in UCLA plant growth center, Los Angeles, California, USA - CNSS1 | ecosystem: Host-associated > Plants > Roots > Nodule | place: USA... | reverse complement strand
TCTTCTTCTCTATCTCTTTATTTCATCTATTATTGTGTTTAAAGAAATTATTTATTGATCTAATTGATAAATTTTGGAAAAATTTTAAAGTATTAATTTTATTATTTAAAAACCAATTCACCCCCCTCTTGGTTTTGTCCGCACGCTCAAACATTCCACTGCCAACATAATGTTTATGCTTGAATTTGTCTTAGGAGGTGTTTATGCTTGAATTTATCTTAGGAGGTGTTCTGTTAAATTTTTGTATTAATGTTCCAATGTATTAACTAATTGTTAATTCCTATTTGGAGGTTTTAATGATGTTAACTCCAAACATGAAAAATGAAAATTCCAACCAAAAGGTCATAAATCACAATACCTTAAGAACCGGTTGCAGACGTGAAATAGAACTTTACACCTTTTCATTATAAAAAAAATCACAGGCCTTTATTTTTCCATGGTGACCAAGTACATTTTCAAGTGGTTTCTATTTGCTATTATTAAGGTTCATGACTATTTTTAGTTTTGTGCCAATAACTTTTTTTAGGATAAGGACCAAAATTTCATTGTTTGGAATATACTGATTAATATAATAAACCATACTAAAAAAATACACATAGATAATTACTTATTTAATTATACATTAACATTACCTAGGTTTTGCATCAATTCATATTATTTAATGTTTTTTGTAAGCATTGCATCCTGCAAAACTTCAGAATCTATCATAGGTTTAATAAGTGTAGACTTTCATGCATATTTTTTCTTGTTGTATTTGTTTTACATCTATAGTTTGGACATTCTGGATTTCCAAAATTTCATTTTCCTTTGAACTCTGAATCTACATCTACATTCTTGCTGAATATTGGAGCCCGTTGAATCTCTAATTTGCATTCATCTCTATGAACAAACCATGTTGTTATGGTTTGGGTTATTGTTGCCATATGGTTTCATATGTATTCTTGTTTAGTTTAAGCTGCATTTAAGATGTCCATTCATTCATTATCATTTTAGATCACTTTGGATCATCTTTGCATCTACATTCCTTTCCAATTTGTGTAGTTTAGGTGTTCATGCATGTTAGTCAAGTTTTGTTTCTGAATTGGGAAATCCAAATGCATCTCCATTACAATTAGGCCTATGTACGTTTCTGAAGCTGTAAAAATCAGTGCATATTTTTTAATGCAAACCTGGGCTTATTCTAACTTTTCCTACTATGATTGGAACTTGTGTGCGTCATGGTAGTATATTTATTATTTATGAATGCAATTTGTATTTTTCTAGTGTGATAGTAGAATTTCCTACAATTTTTCTTGTGCTATGCATTGATATTATATGTTGTCCACTTGTAACTCCATTTTTTTGCATCATTCTCAACTTGTCCAGCATTATTAGATATGCATTCACGTATCAGAAGCTAATTTCTGTCTTGTTTTGTAGCCAATATTAGATTTAGACACTTGGTTTTAGTTTTAGTTTTTAGTTTAGCTTTTGTAGTCTACATATGCATTCACCACTCACATTTCATCCACCTTGTGCAAATTGCACTATTTAGACAAATCAAGATAAATACCTTTTAAAAACTTGTGCAAAGTTCACAAGAAGAAAAACAAACCTAGAAGTTGTTCTTGGTTTTAAAAATAGCATTTTTGAAAAGGCTGGACTAGGCTACAACCCTATTTTTAAAAAGAAAGCAAAGAAGTTTACTGGTTTATTTTCCAAAAGTGAGCCAAATGATATGTCATTCATTTCTTGCAATTATTGTATGAAGAAAGGCCATGTTTATAAGAACTATTATGCAATGGATGTTCCTAAAAGGGTTTATGAAATGGATCCCAAAAGAATTAAGAAAGGTTTAACCATGTTGGACTCAATCTATCAAAGGGTACAATGTAATATTAACTTTTTTTATAGGTCATAAAACAGGAAAAGAAAGACGTATGAGGCCTAGATAGTGGATGTTCAAGTCATATGACAGGTGACAAAACCAAATTTGCAAATTTGGAGTTGAAGGATGAAGCTTTCGTAACTTATGGAGATAACAACAAAGGAAGAATACTTGGAAATTGAGTCATAAGCAATGAATTCTCATTCAACATAAAAAAATGTGCTTGTAGTTAAAGGATTAAAGCATAACTTGATAACTATAGGCTAACTTTGTGACAAGGGTTACAAAGTAGTGTTTGAACCTAGTCATTTTCTTATCTTTGATGCATGTGGTAGCATAGTGTTAGTTGGGAAAAGTATCAATAACATTTACTTGCTTAATTTGCATCATGCATAAAAAAACATACAATGTCTTCTTACAAATGATGATGATACATGGTTATGACATAAAAGGCTTTATCACATTCATATACATCATTTGAATCGACTAAATAGAAAATAGCTGGTTAAAGGTTTACCAAAACTCAAGTTTGAAAGGGATAGAATATGTGAAGCAAGCAAAAAGGGAGAGCAAACCAAGGTTTATTTCAAACCTAAAAATTACGTTTCAACTAAAAGGCCTTTGGAATTGCTTCACATGGATCTATTTAGACATTCACAAACCATAAGTCTTGGTTGAAACTTCTATCATTGGTAATTGTTAATGATTATTCTAGATTCACATGGACATTGTTTTTAGCTGCCAAGAATGATACATTTCATGCTTTTAAGAAGCTTGCCAACGTTTTGGAAAATGAAAAGAGTTCAAAAATTGTTTGCTTCAGAAGTGATTATGGTGGAGAGTTTCGAAATGGAAAGTTTGAACATATTTGTGAAAAACATGGTATTAAACACAATTTTTCAGTTCCTACAACTCCACAACAAAATGAAGTGTTTGAAAGAAAGAATATATCAATTAAGGAACTTGTTAGCACCACGTTAAATGGAACTTCATCGCCAAAATACTTTTGGGTTGATGTAGTCAACACAACTAACTATGTTTTAAATCATGCGTTGATTAAGCCTATTTTAAAGAAAACCCCTTAACGCAAGTGATCTTGGTGCATGGATTTGATGAAGTAAGTGCATGAGATCATATGTGGTAGATGAAGAATTGATGAAGATGCATTGATGATCAAGCTAGGGATCTGCTAAATCTGGAATTAACTTAAATATCATGGAGCTTGTATTTTGTATTGTATTCGTAGACTATATGACATAGGTTAGATGTTGTTTTGTCTTGTGTGTGCCATTTTGAATCTGTTAAAAATGTTTTTAATAGGTTGAAAGGCTTCATATTGCTTTGGTATGAATATATTCAATTAGTTGATTTCACTTAACTCAAGTGAAATCAGCATATTGTATGAACAAACAATCTTTTGAATTTACTTATGACCAAGCTATAAAAGCTTATTTTTCAAAGAGATGAACAAGACTTAAGATTTTTTAGCGCGAAAAATAGTGATACGAATTTGGAAAACTCTCTCTTTGGATTATACAATTTGTAGCTATTGATTGAAGATCTGGAGATCTTGGAGCAAAGTTTTGCTTGGTTGAAGCTAGAAGAACTCGTGTTTGGTTGGCTAGGTAGAGCGTCCATCAGGTTTGGTTGTTTTTATACTTCTATGTTGTTCCAAGTGTGATTCCAGGTCTATAAGTGGGATTCTTACAGTGTTGGGGATAAGGATTTTGTGGGATTAAAAAATCTTGGTGTTTTACTTTATTCAAAAGTGTAGTCTTTGAGGGATTTTCTAAAACTTGGGATATAGTGCATGATCAGGCTCAGGTTGCCATGATAAAATGGATGTAGCTTAGGTATTGAGCGAACCAGTATAAAAATCAGTGTGTGATCCTCTCTTTCTTATCTTGGTCTTCATTTAAATCTCAAGAAAACTCACTAAATTTATCTTTGTAAGGTGTGCATGTGTTTTTACGTTATCTGGTAATATAACTAAGTTGCATATATCAATGGGAAACAATCTTGGTTGATAAAGCATGTTGTTTGAGTGAGTTTCGTGCATTTCGCGTTTCTGCATAATTTCCTAGGATATCAGTTGATTGATTTTTTTTAATCTATTGAATCATATTGCACGAATAGATTAATCTTCTGTTTTTTCTAATCGACTGAAACGTGTGATTCTACTGTAATACATCTCTGGTTTACTGGTCAATTGAATTTGTTTTAAAAGGGTTTTCATAAGTTTTAATTTGATAGATTTTAATACTTAGCCAATTCAACACCCCCCCCCCCCCCCCCCGCTTCTTGGCTTAGAAAGATCTTTCAAACCCACATCTTGTTCTGGTAAAAAGCTGGGAACCTTAAAAAGTCAAAAGGATACAACAAACTCTCTTAACTCAAAGTAAATAACTCTAAGGAATTCTTGGAATTAATATATTGATCAAATTGTTTGAAGCGGAAATAAAATTGCAATGTTTAAGAAAATTAACTTGTGATTATTACATTCTAGAAGATGAAAGTGTTCGAAATTAAACGACCAAACAATATAATCATTAAGGAAATAGTCTATGAATGCTTTGTTTGACTGATTGAATGATTTTTTTGTCATATCAATAATGTCTTAAAGAAATTGGGTTGAAAGCTTTAATATAGTAATATCCTTCACTGAGTGATATGAGTATTGTACACTCTTGTTGAGAGTGTGTAAATTGCTTATTGTTGTAATTGAGATTTCTTGTTCTTATGGAGGAGATTGAGAAGGATATTTGGAAAGGTTGATACTCGGTGTAGCCTGTAGAGGTTGAAACTTATGTAACCTGAAGAGGTGATACTTGTTACTAATCAAAGTTGTTTATTAGCGGCATGTTGCTTAAGAGACTGGTTGTAGCCTTAGGTGGAGGTGAACTGGTATAAGCCTGTTGTGTTCATTCTCTTTATCCCTACACTTTTTATTTTCAAGTAGTTAATTGATTTCAAATTTTATACTCGTGAACATAGTTTTTGAATTTGTTTTTCATGATCTACTCATTTTCACTCCTTCCGCCCCATTCTAGAGCCACATCACACTAACACAGAGAAAACAAATCTATCATATCATAATGCATGTAATATTGCATCATTCAATTAGTCTAAGATAAGAGTATTTCATGGAAAAACTAACCACAAAGGACATTGAGAAATATGGGTACCAGAATAAAAATTATATTTTTCATATATGATAAATCCTATAAATAATTCTACCATAATTGCACCAATAATAAAAAGGTCTATACTCCAAAAGTCTTGATCTGTGCCACAAGACAAGGAAGAGTTTCCATTTTGGGATATCATACGCCAAAAACATGGATTACTCTTAAAGTTGTAAATACAAAATGGAATATTAGAGGCTCCAATCAAATTATATGAATCAAGACCATGTTAGAGAACCACATGAGAATCATATAACACTTATATTATATGAATAATTTGTTTAAAAATGAATAACATGATTAAGGTATGGATGTCAAAAAATTTGTACCCGTGGGTATCTGCATATAAACCCTACAACGGATAGGAAATAAATATTGTAAATGGATACCCGTGGGTAACGGGTACGAGTATTTTAAATACCCTCATGTTAACGGGGCAGGTACGGGTATCATAGTATTTGTACCCGTGGATACCCGTACCCGCTATACTCTAATTTAAATTAAAAAAAATATGATTAAAATATTAACATATTGATTTTGAATGAGTTATTTCTTTACCAATTAGTTTTAAAAAAATTAATTTCTTTGTAAATTGTCATTCAACACTATTTAAATGGATTATTTGGACTTTTTTTAAAATTTATGAATGTTATGTATTGTATTTTATTTGAATTTACAATTAAAATATGTTGTTAAATATTATTTTTCTTTTTTTTGTACATACCCGCGGGCACCTGTGGATATTAAAAAATTATGCGGATACCCTCACAACGGATTCCCGACGGATATGGGTATGGGTACGAGGTAGATATTTATCCAGCAGGTAGGGTACGAGGGAGCTACTACCTGTACCCTACCTGCCCCGTCGACATCTCTAGATTAAGGTGTTTATACAATACAAAACGTATATACCTATGCAACAATAACACTTTAACCGTCTATACTCACATATAATATACGATAATCACAGAAAGATAAACCACAACAAACACAGAAAACAAGGTAAGCTAGTGTAAATTTAAATCATACTACTTATAAAATTTAAACTTTAATCCATACAAATCATATATTCTTTCAATATTTCACACATCATACTCAATCATTAAGCATAAAGAATAACACACATAGAAGGCCTTCAAGGCTCTTTCACATACGAGCACACATTTGACACGACCTCATAAGGACTAGTGTATTGACTAGACAAAAGACAATGAACTTGTCATAACTCACTCGCACCTCTTAAAAGCTACAATATATAAAATGATTGATTCAATCTCTTACCAAATATACATATAAGAACATCCTTCAACCTTATAACTAAATATCTTTCTCTATTTGAGTCAGTATAGTCTCTACTTCAACTCTAGCATCAATATACTTCAGACATCATAAAACATAGTATCCTTCCCACCTTAGGAATCACTACCCTCTCATTCCATATCACACATATCAAACCATAGTAAAGTACAACTCAATTAAAGCATATACAACATTCACACATTCCATAGTTCTTTTTTGCATATAATCTTAAATCATCCCACCATGTCATACATATGTATCTTACTTCAATCCCAACTCATCACATATTATTTAATTTAGATGAAATATTAATATACATAATTTATTTTCTATTACATTAGTAAAATATTCAACTACAATATTTCCATTAAGTATACAAAAACTGCAAAACAAATTTCTCTAACCACAAGCCTCAAATCAAAGATCCTAATATTTTCAACCTGTTGACAAAATTTTCAAAGTGAATAATCATATGGCTAGAATCAGTTGAAAAAATTTCAACCCGATCCAACGGTTAACGAATCGGGAATCGAAATTTTACCAAGAAAGGCCAAAACCCAAAATAGGGGTGCCCAACGCCAAATACCTTGGTGTTCACTGTCAAGTGAGGACCAAACGATCCCAAGGTTGTACTCGGTGCTCTAGTCCACTAGAGCTTACTAACTTGAGTCTTGCGAGTGGCGGCATAATGGTTTTGTGGTACCACACAATGTTGTATCAGAGTTTTAACTCCTAAATGGAATTGATTAGGTTGTTCAACTTGACTATCTCTGCTACTTTAGTTCCTTTTTAGTTTAAAATAACTTATTTGAGTTCAAAATAAACACACCAGATAGATCTAATTGGACAATCCTAACCAAACCAAATTGGCTACAATAATACTAAAACAACCAAAAAATAATAGTCCAAGCAATTTTATCACAATTCAATTCCATGATTATACTCAAGCAATTTACCAATACAATTCAACATTTGACTGATCAACTCATACCATAAAATTTACAAACACTTTATATTGTTCATCACAAATTAGTTTCCAATCAAATAGAATCAAAATCACATAATCACATCATTTGACCAAAACACATTTTAACAATCCTAATCGAACAAAGATTCATCTTGAACCCTTAAATGCCACATGCAAACCCAAAACATCCCACATGCAACAAATTTCTTAAAATATCAAAAAGAATAGCAAAAGATGAACTTACTCTATTCATGATTCTGATCGGATAAGATTGTAGACCTTAATGTCAAGAGTCCTACGGTGTATTCTAATCTTCAAAAGAATGAAGGATGGAGTTATAGATTTAGAGAAAGGTAGAGAAAGAGTTTACAGAAAAGTTTTAGAGAGATTGCGGTTCTCGTATGTAATTAAACTTGATTAATAGAAAATTTATTTATAATTAAACTTTTTATAAATAAAATAATCGAGTATGATTATTAAAATCACTACTATATTTAAATTATTTTCTAGATCTTAAAACTTGTACTTATTAATGTCGATTTTTTATTGACACTGAACTTGTAGTGAAAACATAAGACATTAAAATTTACAATAAAATTAAATATTTATCTTAATTTGAATATTTATTTCATTTAATTACATTAAATAATATTTTATTTTTAACAAGAAATTTAACTATGGTTAATTATAAATACTAAAAATATTATGGTTTACAAAATGTCAATAATTTAAAATTAAAAAACACTATTGCGAATTTTATAAAAACCATAAATATGGATTAAAGAAATATTTAAATGTGAATTCATTCATTATATTCGTTATCATTAAAATAACAGCCAATATTAAAATAAGAGTAATGTTATACCCACTTGTTTAATATCTTATTAATTTGCAAAATATAAGTGAAAGAAAAAATATTTAATATCTTAAAAATAGAGATTAGCATATTCATTATGTTTCTAATATATTTTTCATTTAAAATTTTTAAATGAAAGAAATAAAGAAAATGTTTATTATTATTTGCCTAATCATTAAAATATATAAGCGTCAATTATTAAGATAAGAGTAGTATTGTATTCACTCTTTCATTATCTTATCACTTCTTACTGTAATTAAATAAAATAAATATATTGAATATATTGAAAACGTAAAAATCTAAAAATATTTCTCAATTTAATGAATGAAAAGAAGTTAACAAAATATATTGTAGAAAGTTAAAATCATTCTTAAATAGAAAAAAACAAATGTCAATTGTCATAAATTTAGGAAAGCACCAAATTTTAATATGTACAAAATATATAATCAATTAAAAGTTGGCTGAACGCATGCATCTTGCTTAAGAAAGCAAAGCCGCATGTAAACTGTCTAACAACGACAAAGGCTTTGCGTCCACTTCAAATATTTAAAAAATTGATTTTATGTATATCTATTATGTGTACTAGTGACTAATAATGTTGATAACCCATTTAGTTTGTTTGCACATTACTTTTCCTTATTTTGACCTTAATTATGGGATAGATATTCAACCGTATGCATATACACTAAATGAAAAAAAAATATACATTACAAGAAAATCTTCCATTGACAACCAATTTTAGTGAAAAAATATTATTAGTCATTATAATAACTAATTTAGATACTAATTTACGAAATAAAAAATTATTGGTTCTCCTCTTCCACTGTTGGGTCAAAGATCATATTTTCCTACACATAAACTCAAACTGAAACAAAAGAAGGGGTTAGTGCCAAATTACAATAGCAAATCAAGACCAATATCCTTCCCAATTGCAATCCCAAGTGTTTGGTTCACACCCTAAAACAAGCAAGGAAAGGCTAGCACTTAAAATCTACCAAAGGACTGAAGAAACATCTAAAAATTTTCAAAACTCTTTCAAGAGCAAAGCAAATATTTTTCGGCACAACACGCAAAGAAGTGCAAGGAAAGAAAACTTCAAAGACAAAACAAAGACTATCTAAAGACAAGGAAGAAAAGGACAATAACAAGAAGAGAAAATCATGTGACAAAACTTGCAACAAGATTAACACAAGAAAAACACATAAAAAGACTCTATGGAAAAATACTTGAACATTCAATTTCCAAGCTCAAATCAGGTATACACCAAGGAAGACAAGAACCAAGTTAAAATATGGAACTAATTTGCCAATATCACCAAACACTCAAACATGTAAGCTAGAAGCATAACACCTAGTAAATTTTTCAAATTTTGTTTACCAAGAAGCATAAGTGCTCTCGGCTTTTGGTTAAAAGTGCATGAAAAATTTTGTTCTTTTCAAATCTATCTCAACAAAGATGATGGGAAGGTGTTTTAGGTGTCTTAGTCACTTAGTTCCATGGTTTTGAACAAGAACAAGAAAACTTCAAATGAACATATAACAATGGACTCAAAACCAAAGATAAACACATTTAAAGACACTTTGAACATGTGAGAAAAATTTTTGGCGTGGTAACAATTCATATAGCTCTCAATTTTGGACCAAAATAGCAACAAACAACATGCTCAAAACTTCACGAGGCAACCAAGATCCTGAGGATGAGATTTAGATACTTAAACTTCCAAGTGAAGTAGAAAAATGTGCACACCAACTTGAATTCTCCAAAATGCCGATAGGTCCACCAAGGGAAAAACACATGAACAACAAAGTTAGCCAAGAAAAACACCATATTTTAGACAACCTAAGCTCTAGATACCCAATGATGTAGGTTCATTTTAGCTTTTAAGAAATATGTTGTTTGATTTCATAAGAAAACCTAGAGAAGATCCCAATTGGATATTAAGATAGCAAGCTATCTAGATGTGAAGGTTCATTTCTAAAGGTATTAGAGAAGGAGAGTGGTTATTTGGAACAAGAAAAAAAATAAAATGGACATGATAACATCATAGCATAATGGAAATAAAGGAAAACAATAATAAATGGAAGCAATAAAAGATGGAAAAGATGAAGATGAAGTATGCCACTCTTAGGTGAGGACCAAAAGGTCAACTCTTTCCTAGAGATAAGTGATGGAGCCCTCACTTTCTAAGCAAGATAAGGCAAAGGAGAGCCTTCACTCCTTGGAGAAAGACCTCACAAGATAGTGTATAAACTCAAAATGATCAGCCCTTTTACAAGCTTGCGTGCACCCCTAGACATAAACAAAAAGTTCAAAGGGCACCTAAGCAATTACAAAAACTTAGTTTCTATAGGTCAAATGTTGGCACAAACTGATGAGTGGTGGGAACCCTAAGGAGATTCACGACCAAAGACAAGGAATGTCTTTAAAAAAGGCCAAAAGTTCTAAAGACAAAGGTGAGACAAAAGGTACAAATGTACATTTGCTATATGATTTCCTCTCTCCTCAAACTAAGCTCCACATCATCTTCTCTTTACACCTAGGATTGTGCCACATCATCCAAACATTCTTATCCTGATTAAACCTACAAAACACATAAACATAGATTAACGTGGTGGCTTAAGACAAGTTAACTCTAGTCAACAAGTCAAACCTAGTCAAAGGTTAACAAGTCACCTAGGGTTGAGTCAACTAAGTCAACTTAAGGAAATCAACATAACGAAATGCAAAACAAGGATAAAGATGAAGGACTAGAAGTCTCCCCTCTAGACATGCTCCTTGTGATCTTCCTTGGGAGAGCTTCCATTTGGATCTGTATGGTCAAGCCTTCATCAGTTTATTAAGATTGATATTTAAGACATACAAAGACTTCACTCCTTTCATATATTTTTTTGGTTTAATTAATCGTAAGGTACCCAGTTTGGTGCTAGTGTGTCAAATTGGTACCCGATTTTTAAAAAGTGTCAATTGTCACAATTTAAAGGGATGGACTCAATTGATGCACATAAACGTATTTAGGTATACCATTGACACTTTTTTAAAACCGGGTACCAATTTGACACACTAGCACCAAACTGGGTACCTTACGAGTAATTAAACCTTTTTTTTTCTTTCATATGTACCTATTGCACGAGTAGAAGGAGAACCTACTTAGTAAGAGTTGTTCGGCAAGTTGTTGGGATATCTTCTAAAGATTAACTCGTGGGTAATTTATATTAATACCCTTAGGAAATATTAAATACATAGATACTCTTCTATTCTAATCTGAACTCTTCTATTTTATGAACAATTTCAAATATGTGAATTATTGACATATATAGATATCAAGTTATGTTTTCATTAATGTTGTCTCTAGGAAAATCTTATTGTACCAAAAAAAATAGTCAATTCCATTTTTTATCAAATAATAATTATTTGTATAATAGTCAGGACGTTACACACCTAGTGTGACAGCTCTAAAACACCAAACAACTCCAACTTCACTAGATTAGGTATGGAAAATAAACTTGCCCTAGTGAGTATTGTCTAAGTCGTGCCTAGTTTTACGGGAAATCTCCTTGTAATACAAGTATATGTATGAGTAATACCCAATATTTTTCAATTAGGTATGGAGATGAGGATGAGTATGTACATATTCGCCCTATCCCTTGTCCTTATACCTACTATAATACCCATCCCACCCTCATCCCTGTCCCCGTTTAAATTATTAAAACACTCATAGTCTATTAAGTAATATTATATATATATATATATATATATATATATATATATATATATTCCACTTTCTATTTTTTATTTCTTCTAATTTTTTGAGTTGTTATGAAATTCATTCAAATTTCCAAGATATTTTTCCTCTTATGACAACCTTTGTGCAAATGTTCAAATGATGTAAGTTAATCAAATATTATTTATGTCTCACATTTTAATATTATTTTAGTATTCAATAGCATAAACATTTTGTTCACTAGGTAATATGAAAAAACTAATCTTCTTTATTCTCTTATTATTAATTTTTGTTTCATTTGAAGAACTATTTTGTTTCGCCTAAAATAATTTTCTTTATCTCTCAACAATTCGAGTAGGTTAATATTTGAAAAGTTTTCTTAGATTTTTTGGTATTTTTCATCTTATCCTACCTTAAGTATACATTAGTTTTCCTTTTCATTCAATGGTTTATGAAATTATTTCTAAGACACATTTGATCATTTTTTTTAATATTTTTTTATCATGTAGAATACTATTTTTATATTTTTTCTAAAATTATTTTAAATTTCTAACTTATTATTATAAAGGTAATTTTATCACTATAATTGTATAAATAAATTATATACTATAATATAATAATTTAATGTAATTGCATCAAACTTTTTTTGACCATTCAACATATATTGAAGTTCAAAAGATGAAAGATTTGTATTAAATTTCAAATATTATTAGTTTAATCTTTTTTTTTGTGATTTTGATCAAATGATGTATTATCATTTTTATCAGTATATTAAAAAAGAAATTTAATTAGAATTTAAAAAATTAATGTAAGAGACATCTAAAATATTTTTTAGTTTGAATATTTGTTTTCCTTTTATATTTTATGAATTTTTTTAAAATTTTATCAACTAGGTTTCATAACGTTTGCAACTTTAATAAATGTTTTAGTTCTCATAAAGTTTTATTTGGTATTCTAATTTGAAATGTATATATATCATTATAATTTCTTCCTAAATATTTGATATTGAAGAAACGAGAATATTCTAATTTGATATTGAATATTTGATAATATTATGTTCCTTTCCGTAATTTTTTATTATTCTATAAAAATTAATTGATTTATATTGAAATAGTAAGAAAATGGGTATGGGTATAAACATATACTTGTTACCTAGTGAGGATGGGGATGAGACAAAAATTTGATAACGGTTATGTTTGCATATGAGGATGGTTTTTTTCTCTATGATGGGTATGTGATAGCGAAACTCGTTCTCGTCCCACCCCGCCCTCTTGTCATCCCTACACGGGATGCTATATCTATATATTAAAAGATCACAAAAATTACCAGACCATGCCATTATGATCACTAATCAACAAATACTCACATTCATGACTCTAAGGACACATGAAATCAAAGAAAGAGTGCATGCAATAAATACAACATATTTAACCAAGAAAAAGGGAAGAAAAATAACTTACTCAAACAAAAAACAACGAAATTGATCGAAAGGATAGGAAGGAAGAACTCGAGGAGAGAATCGCTCCTACGTTCTTTGATTTTCAATCAGATGAAGATCGGAATAAAAAACGAAGAGGGAAGGCAAAGAGAAATCCTAAAGAGAAGCTTTAAAGATAGTGATTTTATGAAAGATGAATTTTAGTTATTAAAAACTCTTATGAGATTAAACCTTTTATTATTAAAATATTACAGTGTTCTCTTCTTATAAAATACACACCACTCTTAAGCCATTATTTTCTAAGTTATCACACTTGTCATTCTTATTATGTTTAGAATTGGAGAGAATAATGTTTTTATGATGAGAGTAGGTAAGTTCACAACATATGCTAATTATTCGTTTAGTTAAAATATTTGTTTTGGAAAATGAGGAAAGTTGTAGGAAAGTTAACATAAGTATTTTTGGATTGAAGTTTTGTGATCTTAAGAAACATACACTAGTGCATAATGGGTGTTTTACAACGCCCTATATGTCTCGGTTCACCTGCAAACGAAGCATATGAAGACGCGGTGACACTTTTGTAAATTTTTCAAACTTTTGTGCCTCGGTTGTACTTAGAACCGAGGCATAAACCCCCTAAAATTTTTATTTTTCCCGCTGCATTGATATTTTTAAACTGGTGGCAAACTTGTATGACTCATGTCACATCTAACCAAGGCAGATAGATGTGTATGCCTTGGGTCTATTTAACCGAGGCATATTTGATTGCTTTTCGAGTGGAATATGCCTCGGGTCACATCTAACCAAGGCGGATAGATGTTTATGCCTCAGTTTAAAATCAACAGAAGCAATAAGCCTTCTTAGGGTTTAAAAGAATCTGCGCCACTATTCTTCTTCTTCGCGTGGAAGCGGCCATTTTTCCTTCTTCCATTTCTGAAAGCCATTTTTATAGAACACAAAGGTTCCTTCTTCCACGTAGCTCCAGTTTCGTCTCTCCACCACCGGTCTGCCGTTGAATAGGCCTCCTCCGTCACGCGGGCCTCCTCCATTGTTGTTGTCGTAGAGGTTGCGAAGCCGCCTCCATTATCATCATTGAATCCCGCTTGTAGGTTGTGCTTCTCCTTTTTCAAATCGCAAAACTCTCCTATGGGTTTCGAACGTCGATGTGTGTGTCGAAGTCGTGATTTGGCTCATGATGGTTAGTCATGGGATGTTTCACGTTTTCCTTTCAGATATGGTGGTGAAGAGAGGTTGTTCTGCGTCACCGACAAGATGAATGAAGGAGTCGTGAAGTTGTTCCCGCGTGATGCAGTGGTCGAAGATGGTTGTGACGACACATTGGCGTCATTTAAGGTTTGAATGGTGGCTAGGGTTTCTGATTTGGGAGAAGGTTGAAGATGATGATGTGGCACACTGTGATTGGTGTATGTGTGTGTACAAGGATCATGGCTACGTGTGATGTTGTTATTGTGTCAGAAAGTACTTTTTTTTAATTTGCGATGCATATTAGGCTTTGGTTCCCTTTAGAACCGAGACAGTAACCCTCGCATATGCCTCGGTTCATAACCGAGGCATAAACATATCTTTTTTTTACCTCGCTAGCATATGTCTCGGGTGTAAAACCGAAGGCAAAAAGCCAAAATAACCGCGACATAATCTCTTCCCTACATTAGTAATATGATTTAGAACTTATAGTGATGTTGAATAAACTAAGGAAAATGCAATTTTGGTTAAAAAATAAATAAATATTTGGTTATTAAGGTTGATAGTTAGTTAATAATAATATTCTTAAAATTGTTAAGGTGTAGAAATCCCTTAGAATAGTAATATATTCTAATTTTGATACACCAAATTATATAATGATTGAGTTTATTAGGATTGATTTCAGTAGGATTTTTTTTTTTATCAAATATGAAATGGTGTGATATATTTTGAGTAAGATTATTATATGATTTGGGTATTGAAGTAAAGATTGAAGTATGAAATGAAAAAAAAAATGTTAATGGTGTAGCTTTTTTTATAAGAAAATTATTTTGAGAAAATATTTCTAGAATATACAAAAAATTTATTATTATATATTTTAATTATCATTTACAATTTTTTATATAGAATACTTTTTATGTTGTATTTTGAATTAAGAAAAATAAATGAAGTTGATTTAATGAAATAATTGATTATACTATATATTTGATTTTGGGTGTATTTTCTCAAGAATGTAAAATTGTATTGTAAAAGAAACCATTTGTTACATATTATATTTAAAAAAAATTAGTTGTGTTTTATAAAATTTGTTGTTGTGAAATTATTGTTGTCTTCTGTAGGGATGGCAACGGGGCGGGCGAGCACTGGTTTCGCTATCCCATACCCATCCCCGTAAAAAAAATTCATCCTCATCCACATACTCAAACCCCAACAAGTATCCAACTTTTGTCCCATCCTCATTCCCACCGGGTAACGGGTATAATCTCGTACCCATACCCATACCCATTTTTTTGCTACTTCAATATTAATTTTAATTAATTTTTATAAAATAATAAAAAAATTATGATAAAGGAAACATAATATTATCAAATATTCAATATTAGAATAATGGTTGTTTCTTCGATATCAAATATTTTAAAATAAATAATAATTGTTTAATTTTTATATTATAATACCAAATAAAATTTCATGAGAACCAAAACAATTATTAAATTTACAAATATTAATGAAACATAATTGATAAATTTAAAAAATATTTTTTTAAAAAATATAAAAGAAAAACAAATATTCAAATTAAAATATATTTTAAATGTTTGTTTACTTCAATCTTTTAAATTCTAATAAATCTCTTTTTTATACACTAATAAAAGTTATAATACATCATTTGATC
>Ga0214542_1008840_pt1 | contig 16210 bp, 3 predicted proteins | sample CNSS1metaG_FD_160096 | JGI IMG/M metagenome (GOLD analysis project Ga0214542, IMG submission 160096) | Root nodule microbial communities from cowpea collected in UCLA plant growth center, Los Angeles, California, USA - CNSS1 | ecosystem: Host-associated > Plants > Roots > Nodule | place: USA... | reverse complement strand
CCTGATCAATATTTTTCCATTGCATTGAATCAGCTGGATGACGAAGGAGTCTGTCACATCTTCTCTCAGTTGCATGCCATCTAAGGTTTTTAGCGTCTTTAGGATTTGCAAACAAACGCTTAAGTCTAGGCACGATTGGAAGGTACCAGACTACTTTCAAAGCAGATCCTTCCTTCTCTATTTGACCATTATCTTCACTGTTTCTTTTCTGCTTGTACCGTGATGACCCACACTTTGGACATTTTTTCAAATCTTCAAATTCTTTTCTGTATAATATGCAATCATTAGGACATGCGTGTATCCTTTTATACACCATGCCCATCGGACAAAGAATTTTCTTGGCGTCATAGTTTTGAGTGGGTAGAGTATTTCCTTCGGGAAACATTTCATTCAAGAGCACGAGCAATTCTGTGAAGCTTTTATCTGTCCAACCATTGGTCGCTTTCAAATTCATAAGTCTTAAAACCGCTGATAATCACGTGAACTTAGTTGAACCAACATACAACGAAGTTTCCGAATCAACAGACATTGTCTCATACACATGCGCTTGTGCAAAAGCTTCTGTGCCAACATCCCGTATCATGTCCTCCATATTGTCTTCTTCTACTCACTCTTCACATCGCTCTTCCTATCGCTCTTTCATGGAGGAATCGACAAGATGTTCAATTCGAGAAACAGTTGGAATGTGTATTAATTCGCCGTGCCATGTCCATATTGTATAACTTCTAAGGAAACCATCACAAATAAGATGTTCTCTAACTTGAGTTGCATTCAATTTTCTTCCATTCAAACAGTTGACACAAGGACATCTGAACTTCACCTCATCATCACTTCTCCCCTCATAATGTTGCGCAAATTTTATAAATTCTTCTACTCCATTCTCATACTCAGCGTTGATACGTGGTAAATTAATCCAATCTCGATCCATACTGAAATTGCGTGAACAATTTCAGTAATCTTTGAATCAATGCTCACGTCGTAATCAAGGTGTGACCCTATCCCATTTAAGAAGATTCACTTTCTTTATTTTATTGGTACATATTACTTTTAAAATACATATCTTAAATTTCACGAAATTTTGCCAACATTTCGCATTGACCTTCAGGATACACGAAATGAAAGTGATTATAAACCACAATCAAATATGCACCCGAAGATCAATACAAAACACAATTGACAAATATTCATGAATTATATATATATATATATATATATATATATATGCACTAATAAATTACTAGAAAGTGATTAATCTTTCCAATCGGACAATTCAAGATTCAATACATTTAAATTATTAGTATTGTATCCTCTTATATCTAATTTAAAAAAAATGTAGTTTTTTCAAAATGAAAACTCGGGGACAATACATAATTTTCGTATTGAATCTCAAACGAGAAACTAAGACTAACTCACATATAAGAAAAGCAAACAACATGTTTTAACAAATAATTAATAAAATATATAAAGCAAACAACATATTGGCATCATAAGAAAATATTAGAATTAGGAACCTAGGAGCGCGTAAAAAACAGATGACAATGGAAGATGATACAATTCAACGCATTCGAGAGCTACAAGAGATAACAAAAAACACAAGAGAAAGTCATAAGTAACAAATAAAAGCAAAAACAACAATTTCCTTAACATCATATATTACCTATTTAATTATAGTGTTCTTATAATTCTCTTAAATTCAGACTTAATGCTCTACATTTGAAGACACAATGCTCTTAAATTGAGACTCAATCCTCTCACAAAATTAATCAAAATACTCCAAACAATTTCAATCTCAATGCAAATTAACACTCATAATAACTAAAATTGAAAATTAACATATACAAAACGGAAAACCAAACAAAAACGCATTGGAAATTTACCTTAAAGGAACCGCGGCGTGACAGTTGCGGGAAAAAAAGGAAAATGTTCGTGCATGAAATGGAGGTTCAGTGACGGTGGCCGGAGCAGAGTGGCCAGAGGCGCGAAAGTTTGGTGGCAGCCCAACATTGGTGGAAGAAGAAAAGGGTCTCGCGTGGTGGTAGAGGGACGCCGGAACAGTTACAGAGAGAGAGGGACGACTGGCCGGAGCAGTGTGGTCGGAGGCGAGACGCGACGGCGATAGCACAATGGTGGCAACACAACAAAGGGGCTCGCGTGGTGGTGTCGCTGAAAGTTGCGGAGAGAGAAAGAGGAGACAGCGACGACGGCAGCACAACAGTGGCAGCACAAGAAGGGGAGCTCGCGTGGTGGAGTCGCCGAAAGTTGCAAAGAGAAATGGAGGAGACAGTGCGCGCGAGAAAGAAAGGGGTTCGCGTTTTTGAGCCCTAATTAAACTATATGGCCTCGGTTCAATTTATAACCGAGGCATATAGTGCTTTTTGGCCTCGGTTCCCTGACACCCGAGGCCTATAACTCCTTTCGGCACCGGTTTTTTTTTTTGAACCGAAGCCTATAAGACGCAACGACAATGGCATTTTTGAAATTTTTGGCAACCTTTTTGGCTTCGGGTCTGCTTAATCGAAGCCTATAACTCCTTTTGACACCGGTTTTTTTTGAACCGAAGCCTATAACCCCTTTTGGCTTCGTGTTTTACTTGAACCGAAGCATAAAAATTGCCTGAAATTGCAAAAATGCCACCGCGCCATTATATGTTTCGGTTCCTTGCTAATCGAGGCCTATAAGGCGAAGTAAAAATGCAATTCTGCACTAGTGCCTGTGTGGGCAAATGAGAAAATCTGGATCATTTTGCTATAGTTTACACTCACAAATATTAAACTATGATGCTTGAATGGTTAATAATAGGATAACGATATTTTGATCACTTTTCTTAACCCACCACGTCAATCACCTTTACATCATCATGTCACACTACTATAAAAAATCAAATAGATAATTGATAGGTGATTGAAATAATGAGTTAAAAGTAAAAAAAAATGGTTCAAAATATCATTATCCTTTATTATTATATATTTGTATTTTTTTTAAGTAATATAATATACAAAAGTTAAAATTTTAAATTATTTTTTATTTTAATTTTTGAAAAGAAATGGACTAGTTGCCTGTTCCGTTTCGTTAATAAATACACTGCATAGCAGCATTCAGGTTGAAAACGTTGAAAACCCCTCTTAATAGCATTGCTTCAAATTCCTGATATAGAAACATTAGGCACGAGAACTGACTCATTATGTTAGAACCTTTTAAATATCACAATTCCAACTCTTCACGTATACGCATATATATAGTTATTCATTTACTTTGGGTTGGGTATCTAATGTTGCTTCCTATGCATGGTTATCTAGGTTTATTGATTTGTTAGCTTCTCCCTTATTTTTCTTTTTATTGATAAATGTTAATTGTTAATATTTTTCAGTTTTATTAGACTTTGTTTTGACATTTTTATTAAAAAATATCCAACATTTTGTGGTTCAATATTTATTTATGAAGTTTTAGTTATTATGATAGAGTTTTGTTAAATTATAGGGAATAATATACATAAACAAGTTATTACAAGAATTAGTTAAAAATGTGTCACTAGGAGAAATGTTGAAGCATGAAGTACACATTCATGCAATGTAGGTTTTTGAGACCGTTTTCTAAACTTAATAAGTTAATAGGAACAGTGTATCTGATGTTTAATCCATAAATGATTGTAAACAACACAGTTTTCATAACCCTTGCGTTAAAGTTTCAATTTCGAATGACAAAAGAAAAAGAAAAAGATCTTGGAAGGTTTCAAATTTGAAGCTTCATATGGTATTATGTATTTGATGTTGGTAATGTTAGCATTGTAAGTTGAACATCATTGCTCGACCCTTTTACTTCAAACATTTGTTAATCAATCCTAGTGGAATACATAATTCTTTTAAATGTTAGTTTTTGTTTTTTTTAATTTCTTCTTCCTGCTAAAATAAATTATAAGTTAAATAGTTTGTTTAGTATAACAAGTATCGACATATTTTAATTTTAGACGTCAAAATTATTATTTGACATTATCTTATTTGGACATTTTTCATTTTTAGTATAATAAAAAAATTATATTCTTGTAATAAAAATTTAAATTATATTTGAACTCATACTACAATAAATTAGATGATGGTCGATACTAACAAGCGAAAATCAATGTTAAATAGTTAATAGCATTGAATTTGTGTTACATGTGAATGTCAATTTAAAATCATAAACCTTAATTTGTTAGCATCATTTTTTGAAGATTGATTCTAACTAGCATTGGCTTAGTCGATACTAATCCATCACTAATTTTTAAATTGATTTTTTAAGTAGTTTGATATTGGTCAAGTCAACACTAATGCACTTTTATTTTAAATTTTATTTAATCTAGTGAAATAAAATATGTTTTTTTATATTAGTTTAATTTGTATTGGTTTAGTCAACACTCATGAGAGTAACTTCAAACAAAAAAATTCTCCTATAGTGTTTCCATGTTCAACAAATATAAATGAAAAAAGTTATAGTGGATAAAGAAGGTGAATGTGGATGAAGGAGATAAATATGAATCAAAGAAATGAGTATAGATTAAAGGAATCAGTATAAATGAAGAAGATGAGGAGAAGAATATCGATAAAGGACATGAGGAAAAAAATGTATATGAAGATTTGTGTGCATGAAAGAGATGAATTTGGTTGAAGAAGATAAGTGTGAATAGATTTATGAATTTGAATAAAAAATATAAGTGTGATAAAATTTATATAGAAAGTGAAGGGAGTAGGAATTGTGAGTGGAGATATTTATTATCTTTTAATTTGAACTTTTGAATTAAAAATAATCTATAATTCAACACTAACCTTATTTATTTTTAATATTTATTAAAATTAAATATTTACTTTTAATATTTGTTGTAGTTAGTTCGGCTAAGATGCTAACATAAATATTTATTTATAAAAAATAAAATATATTTGTATTACTTTTTAAAAAATTAAAATCTTATATCAAATTAGAATGAGTTTAACCGGTCTATTGGTATTTAACATTAAATAGACTCAATTAGCATCGACTTAACTTACACTAATTCAATACTAGCACAAATGTTTATTTATTAGAAAAAACTAAAATTAGTTTTAAATAACTTAACTTTTTTTTTTTAAAGAAAAATTAGAATTAGTTAAACCGATTACAATTACGTCCTAATTTGATTGTCACAAATATTTGTAAACTAATTTTATGTGATATTTTGGGATAGTTAAACATGTGTTTTGTCTTTATTAAACACATGATAAATTTTTTTTCTTTAATAATCTAACAATTACTAAAGATTAAACATGTGTTTGTTTCAAACAACTTTTAAAAAAGTTAAAAATTTTATATTAAAATTGTATTTGTTTCTTATCATAAAATATGTTGATAATTATTATACTAAATTAATTATTTATCTTAAAATGTATTAAATAAATATAACAATTTATTCACAATGAAAGAAAATGGGAGTCCAACATATAATATGCAAAAGATAAAAGATAAAAGGAGTAAAAAGATAAAAGATAAAAGATAAAGAGGAGTAATAAGGATATTATCATATATATATATATATATATATATATATATATATATATATATATAATATGTTTTTTTTTTATTTTTTTGTTCTATTAATTAAAATCTATTCTCAAAATTCATATTATGATTCATATTTAGATTAAGGGGAGCAAAAATAAAAGAAATCGTCCGATTTCTCAATATTTGAAATGTGAATTGGTTTAACGATCGATTGATTTGGATAATTAGTTAGATTAAGTAAATAAAACGGATTAAAGGGTGTAGCAGCGACCATATACGAAAATGAATTATGAGTTCATGGGTATCCAACTTGACTCAGAATATATTAGAATGTTTATTTTGTATGTATAAAATGAAAATATAGATGACAAAACCCTAATTGCAAACAAAGAATGATGCCCCCTCTCCTTCTTTCCCTTTTCAAATCTTTAATTGATAGCAAACAATGACGCCCTACTCTCCCTTCTTTTTCATTCTTCTTCCTCAACTTCTAAGCCTAATGCGATGGAGATCTACATTGGTTTGTTGGTGTCGTGGAGATCCTATGCTCGTGCAAAGGACATCTTTGGCGACCTAGGCAACGTAGAGGGGAGCATTCATCATCGTCAAAGATGTCATCAAATTGTGTAGAAAGCGTTGCATGTTTCACATAAGATAAATGTGTTGTCTTCTTGCAACGAGGTGTGGACTGACTTGCACTCGCATAGTGCGGCTTTGCGATGCAGATATGCGTATGGAGACTTGATCTGCATTGACATAGTGGATTTGGACGTTGATATGTGTGGGTCACACTTTTGATGTGCGACGTGATGGTTAACGATAGTGGTGAAGACACATTCTCTTTTTTTATTGGTGGAGCTTGCAATCTACTCTAGTAGAGAAAGCACTGATAAAAGAGATCTTGAACTTTGTAATGTTAAATTCAAATAACTCGTCACCCATTCATAGTTAATCATATTCAAAATTACTCAAATATGACTAATTTGAATTGTTAAATGGTTGGATATAGATTTGAAATGTTGAATTCGGATCGTGCTGAATTGGTTATGTTGAGTCCGGATTCGATCCAACCCGATCATTGCTCAACCCAAATCACAATAAAGAGTATCTACCAACCGTAAAAACAAAACTTCCAATTGACAAATATTTCACCTTTTACACTCTTTAATAAACCTTATCTATGAAAGTTAAAGTGTTTTTCTAACACTAATTTTCTTGATTATCGTGATATTAATGTGTAGTATTGTTATTATTCAATAATTCCCATCAATAAATCTAACGAATTAATTAAACTTATTAACTTCTTTTTTTCATCACAACATTTAAACTCAAGATTTTATTGGAAGAATTAGATTCATAGTAAGTAGATGTGGACTCATTCAATTGGTTTGTATAAATTTATTAGTATGTTTGGAGTCTCTTTCATTGCCGGGGGATTGCGTGGCAAAATATTTTGCACGCCAGAAAATAAGTGTTGGATGATGAAATGATTGAATGATTTTAATAGCCAAATTAGGGAAATTCAAACTCAAAAGTAACAAATCATTGGTTCCTCCACTCTCAAGTTTGGTGTTTCCCTTCTTCTCTCCAACTTGTCATGTCATGGGACCAACACATAATTGCACCATAATAGACAATTAACAAAACATTCATAACAACAATATTTCATCAAGTTGTGCACACTTCAAAAAATTAGATATTTAACAAACACAAATCCACAATAACTACATAATAATAAAGCCTCATATATATAATCTAAAATCATAAACACTATAATTTATTAATAATACCAAATTTCATAATTCATTCTAAATAATATTGGATAAGTTGACGCTAAATAATGATAACTAATACTACACATTAATTTCACGATAAATATCATGTAACTAAAGTATGTTAAATATTTAATGAGTTACAATATCTGAAAAAAATAATTATAATTAAGTCAAATATAATCTATTTAAATTTGAAAATTTATAAATTAGTATAAAATAATATATTAACTAGTTTATATGTTATGTTAAGTGTTTTATATATTTTAAATCATTTTCAGTATTTCCTGCGAAGTATAACATAATTACGATAGTAAAGTAAATATGTTGCAGAAAGAAGTTGAAGGAGGTTAAACTCTTTAATATGCGTAGCTTTCTTAACATGGTTGAAGTGAATACTAATAACAACGTAAGAAAAAAGACTTTCTTATTCACAAATTATATTTTATTTATTAAATAAGTATTTGGATTGAGACTTTCTTTATTCTAAATTAGTGAAAAGACATTTGATAATTTTATTGTAAATAGTTTTTTTTATAAGTAGTTTTATAATTGAAAAAATTCTTAAGCTTTTAAAAAAAATAATAAATTGTTAAATTTAAAGAAATAGTAAAATTTATTAAATAATTATTTTAATTTTAAAAAGAATTATTTAAAGGATAAATTTAGAAAATAAATGTGGACATGAAAAAAAATTCCTTTGTATATAGATATAGACCAATTTAACACATAAATAAGATTAGTATGCACTTAATTAATATTAATTTAAATAGATAATATTATAAAAAAAATATATTAGGAACATTTAGATTTATAATAACTTAATTAAATGTTAAAAATGATTAGACTAGCTATAATTAATATTAAATTAAATAAATATAAATATTAAAATTAAATAAAATATTTTTTACTAAATTAATATTAATTTTATTAATTATTAAAATTAAATTAGATTGTCTAATCGACCCTAACTACATAAATGTTAAAAGTAAATATTAACTTAAATAATATATATATATATATATATATATATATATATTAATTATTAATATTGTCAATTGCTTAATATAATTTAATTCATTTTTTTCCTTTTAACTATTATTTTTATTATAAAGAAAACATACTATGAAATTTATTACTAGTAAAATTCATTTTCTATTTTTTTTATATGAAAACATACTATGATATAATTTCTTTCTTAAAACACTGAGAATAATTTAATTTGGACCAGCAGCGTTGGTAATTTGTTAACATAAAATTAATAATGTAGTGATTTATTAAATGACTTCAAATAATATACAAATATTGGAAGGGTTTAATTATTTTAACTAAAAAAATATCTAGAGGCCTATATGTTCACATCATTGACATAGTTGTGTAAGCTATGAGGAGAATAGGGATATTTTTTGAGCATTAAAACTTGGAAAAGTTATATCAGAATATTAAAGAGAACTGAAATGATTATGTCTTAATTAAAGAAAGCTTAAACTTCAATGATTGAAACAATATCCATGGAGAGAAGCTTTAAAAGCAAAGATTGCAAACAATGTTTATGAACTTCAACACAATACAATTAATACTACTTTCTTCATTCTCATAAAGACCTAAGTGATTGAGAAAGAGTTTTATACTTTAATTTCAACATTGAGAGTTTGTTAGAATTGAAGAAGATCAATCACCAACCATGCTACAAAAATTAAGAGCTCTTAAGCCTAATCAAGGTATGTTCTTATCACTTCATCTTTTTCATTTGACTATTGTCCAAAAACATTACAAATTTATAGTCCTTACTATGATGGATCTTCAAAACATTCTTTTGCTTAATTATTTAAAAGATGCTTTGCGTGACTTAAACCTTATTTATATATGTCTTTATTCAAGGCAATGAAGAACAATAAGAAAAAAAAATTGTAGAGATAATTGATTAACTCTTTTATCTAGAAAAAAACTTAGATGTTATGGTCCTAATTAGGAAGTTTTCCATGATCAATTAGATTATTTTGTTTTTGAAATCAAGAACTTGAGAAGTTAAGGGAAAAACTTAGCTTTTTTTTTTTCTGGATAAATAAATGTCAAAACTTCTACTCCCCATGTGATATCTTTTAGCTTTCTTGCTTATCTCAAAAACATTAATGAGTTAAAACTTTGTAGAACTTAAATATATGCATAATTTCAAGCAACATCTATAATAAAAATATTTATATTATAATTCAAAATATTTTCTTTAAAAAACTTGATTCCATTAAATATAAAAAAATGATATCATTAATTCTAAAGGAGAAGATTTTTGTGAGCATACGATAAAATTTCCGATTATTCAATTAAATATTCAGTTTATCTAAAAAAAAATCCACATTAGTCATGTTGTTTTATATTTAAATATAACTGATTAATGTTTAAACTTAACTTACTGATTACATACAACACACTTCTTCTTCTTCTTCTTTTTTATCTAATACTTTATAGTTTAACTGAGATATTTAGTTATTAGTATTTTATTGAGAACTTTTTGATTTAAAAGTTAGGATATTTTCATTTATAATATTTAATATATGTAAATTATTAAAATTTAAAATGGTGAAAAAAAAATCTATAACTATATAAATATATATATATATATATATATATATATATATATATATATATATATATATATATATATATATTGTCCTGTTTTATTTTTCTAATTTTATCTTCTTAATTACTACTTTTTAAATTTAAATATCATTTATAATAAAAAAAACTATTTTTCAGTTTTATCATTTTAAGAACTACTTTTTTTTTTTGAATTCAGATAATTATATAATAATTTAAAAAAATATATAAAATAATTATTAATTCTTTTATAATTTTAGTAACTATTTTTTAAAATTTAAATAATTATTCATAATATTATTCACACAATATTACTTATAATATTTTTTTATTTTAATAACTAAAATTTATTTATAATTTAAATAAACATAATACTTGTGAACTTCTAATTTTTAACATATTTCTGAATCAATTTTTAAATTTTACATAAACCTATATAGTAGTTATATGCATTTTCATAATAATCACTATAATTATTATAACCCAATAAGAAGAATCAAAGTAGCCTACTTTTAATCAAATTAAATTTATTCGGATAAGCTGAATTATTCTATAATAAACCCAATTAAAAGCATAATGACTTAGAATTATATATTTAACTAAACCTCTTTTAACAACACATCTTATTCTAAAACCCGAGGCAACATATATATCATTTTATTATATTATATGATCTCGTGACATAATTTCCTTGTTTTCTATCATAACAAAATTACATTTCTAGTTTCAGATGTATCAAAAAGTGTAAACTTCCATGAGGAATACCTAAGGGCTTTAAGGTCAAAATCCTATATTGATTTCTTTGACAAAGCTCAATTTTGCATTCATTCCAACCAGAATAAATATTCAGAAACCCTCCTTCAACCAGACCAAGAAACTGTACACACCATCATTGATGCAACGATCCTTTCACACAAACCAGAACTCAAGAATCTCATGCTCGATTACTTTCACATCAGTGCTGAGGCTTCACTCCTTTGTGGCCATCTTCTCAAAAACATCAATCAAATTCAGTGTAATTACCAATTCATTCAAAGAGCTTTAGAAATCATGGACAATGATGATGATGACTCACAAGAAAAGTTGAAGCTCATCATTGCTGAGCTCAACTCGTTCATCTTGACTAACCCTTTTTCAAATCTCGAGCATCATCACTTCAAGCTCGTTAGCGATGAAAACTCATCAGTGTTGAATCGTTTGAACTCAATGAGAAAAAAGCTGGAAAGGAACTTCAAGATGAAGAGATATTTGAAGACATTAGAATTTTGTGTTACTGTGGTGTGTGACATGGTTGCTGTAACAACACATACTTTAAGTTCAGTAGTCACTCAGAGTCTTGAGAGGGAGCTTCTACACTTGAGGTTTTCAAGAAGGTTTCTTGGTAAAGTTTGTGAGCAGCTTGATATGGCAGCCAAGGGATCTTATATATTAAAGAAAGACTTTGATACAATGAGTAGGCTTGTGGATCGGCTTTACGATGACATTGAACATGTAAGGGCAATGGTGCAGCTATGTTTGGACAAGAAGATTGATAAATTCTGTGTGCAAATAGTGAAGGAGCTTACGAAAAGTGATGCTGGATTTGGGAAAAAAGTGGAAGAACTCAAAGAGCATGCGTGCTTGTGCCTTGTGACGATTAACCGATCAAGAGATTTGGTCACTAAGGAAATGGCAAAAATGTGTGCGTAAGGCATTGGAATCTAGACATGTATATGTGATAAACCTATGAATATTGTACGATGTGGTTAAGATTAGTTTAATTTTCTATAAATTGTTCTAGGAATTTGTTTTTTATAGTATTTTTTTTTTTATTTCAGGGTCCCTTTGACCAAAATATTGTAAGATGGGATTCGTTGATTTTTTTTTTTTTAAATGGATCATGTCGTTAGCTGGGAGGACGACTTCCAAAGTGAAGTCGTCATTCCCAAGACCGGTTTCGTTTTTTTTTTAAATGAATGTCGTTACTTCACGTAACGATTTTTTTTAATTGACGACTTCACTTCTCATATTTTTTAACTTTTTAGTTTTTCAGTTTTAATTATTTCTTTTTCTTTTTCTTTATTTTATTTTTTAAATGTTTTAGATTTCTTTTTTTTTTATTTTAACAGTTTTGTTTTTTTTTCAGTTTTGATTACTTTTTTATAATTTTTCAGTTTTCGTTATTTGTTTTTTTTTAAACTGATTAGTTATCAATATTTTTTAATTTTTTTTCAAATTTTATTAGATATAAAAATTATATTGATTGTATCTGTAATTATTTTTAGTTTATTTTTATTATGTAATTTTATATTATCTAATCTATTTTATTAAGTTTATTTTATTACAAATACAATCAAACATAATTTCTATATCTAACAAAATTTGAAAAAAAATTAAAAATTCAAAAATATTAATAACTAATCAGTTTAAAAAAAACAAATAACGAAAACTGAAAAATTATAAAAAAATTAATCAAAACTAAAAAATAAAAAAAATAAGCAAAACCGTTAAATTTATAAAAAAAAAGAAATATGAAATATTTAAAAAATAAAATAAAGAAAAAGAAATAATTAAAACTGAAAAACTAAAAAGTTAAAAAAAAAGTGAAAAGTGAAGTCGTCATGCTACAGGACAACTTCATTTTTCTATTAAACAAAAACCGTTATGTGAAGTAATGACATTTATTTAAAATAAAAAAAAAGCGAAACCGGTCTTGGGAATGACGACTTCACCTTGAAAGTCGTCCTCCCAGCTAACGACATGACCTATTTTTAAAAAAAAAAAATCAACCCCTATTTTACAATATTCTGGTCAAAGGGACCCTGAAATACAAAAAAAAAACGTTTTTTATACTTTGCATAAATTATTGGAAGTCTCATATCGACTAGAGATAAGACTAATTTACGGTATATAAGTGGGTCCAAATCTCACCTTACACGCTGATTTTGTAAGGTTGAGTAAGACTTAAAGTCTACTTAAAATGGTATCAAAGAGTCATGGGTAGAACATATCGTAACAAAGTTTGTTCTTTGTTAGTTTATTATTTCACCCACTATAGAATTGTTATCGTGGATCATCATTAATATATAGTCTCACATTCAAGATGTATATGATTCAATGTGAGAGGTTTGAAATTCTCATATCGACTAAAAAGAGAGCCTTTATTAGTTTGTTGACACGTAGGCTAAAGTCAATCATGACATCTTTGATTTTTTTAGTATTAAGGAATGTAACATCGTAGATTTTATATACCTATTGAAAGTGATTCTTTAAATTGTTTTTAGATAAGAAAATCCTTTAATCCCTTGTTGTTTTGCATTATCTAATGTGCTCCAACAAGACAAAGGAACCCAGTTTTGGTTATTTAATCCAATGATAGTGGATCTTGTGACCAATGCAGACTTGGATCATTGAATGAAATCATATGAAAATGAAAAATTGAAATGTTAACCTCATGTTTAGCGCTAAGGAAGTATTCTTTATTTTTGAGGTTTCAAAGAATGAATTTGAATTTTGATTGAATAAAAAACATAAAGAAAATTAGTTTACAGTTGATGACTATTTTTCAACAACCATTTCTCAACAAGTGTAATGGTACGTAGTAGTATCAACAAGTGTCATATCCGCAAGGACTTAGCAAGTATATTGGTAGTTTGATTTTTTTTTTGTGTTTGGCTTGTGATAAGAAGTGCAAGTAAAATTAGATGGTAGTTATTATATAGATTGAGTGGAGTAGGGGGTATGAATTGATTTCATCTCATCTTCTACTACACCACTATATTCTTGTTTACTTTGCAAATCATTCAATGTTCTGGGAGTATTCTTTCTATGTAGATCTAGGTTTATCTTTGATACACTAGGACCTAAAGACTCCAAACCCCAGTGTGATCTCTCAACTCCTAATAGAATGAGTCCTTACTTTAATGTGCAAAACTCTTTTCTCTAGCATCCATACTAGTATGCCATGAATCATCTAGTACATGTATGATGATTTGATTGGACCACAGTTTGAGACCGACTTCTCAACTCAAAATCCAAACCAGTTAAATAGATGAGTGATCAAGTCATCATTAAGCATAAATCAAACCACAAACAATTGAATGAAAGCAAAGATAAATACCCAAAAAGTAGAAGTGAATAGAACCAGAATTGATTACATCAAACTTGGACACGAAGGAGTTCAACTACTCATAGAATATTACAATGCAATTCCAGCAACATCTATACATAAGATCTACACTAAAAGTGTCTCCCTCATGCTTCATAGACCCTAGTTTGTCCTACTATACATTGTGGAGCCTCCACTCAATGCCTAGAATGAAGACCCAAGGTCTTTATTTATTGGAATTTTTGGACGGTGCTCAACCCAACTTTTGGTGCTCAGCTACAAGGGTTACTTTACAAGTGAGTTTCCTTCTCAGCTTAGCCCCTTATTCTAGTGCTTAGCATGTGACCTTTCCTTCTTGGAAGGGTTTTCCTGGTTTCTCAACCTCATAGATTTGGGCTCTACGTTACCTTGCAAAGAGGGTTTCCTATTGAGGCCCAGGTCCATTTTTGTGCTAAGCCAGAAAGTCCAAATATGTTGTCATGTATTTTCTACTTCCATGGCTCAGCTCCAGTATTATGGCTCGGCTGCATACTTGATATTTTCTTTTATTTTTACTGCAAAATAGCAAAATATCATTATAATTCATAAAACTTTATTTCTCAATATCTCATTCTATATCTTAAGCTAATGAGGTTTGTTTTGTACACAAATAACACTATTTTATACATGATAAGTGTCAATTTCAAATGAAAAATTTACTTATTCTTGACACTTATCAACAATGTAGAAGAAACCTTAGCATGGTCAACTCCTAAGTACTAATTAATCACCCTTATCTTCTTTATTTTTGAAGCCTTCTCTATTGCCCAATTATTTTCTGAAATGTTCATTTTGTAATCATTTTGTTTACATGCTCACATACTATATTAGGTAGATAGTCATATTTAAAGTGATTGCATTGTGGTATATACTATTTTTAAACTTCACATATTTATATATATTAAATTTTTATTTTACAAGTCTTCACTTAGTTATGATTAATTACACCTCGACTTCTCATTCTATGTGACTTTGACTTTCGACTCAAGTTGGATGTATTATTTAGAACTTTTCTCATTCTATGTGACTTTGACTTTCGAATCAAGTTGGATGTATTATTTAGAACTTTTGAACTTCAGTAATAGTATGATAGTGAACATTATAATAAACTTATTGACTAATGTAATCACAACCACTTTTTGAACAAATATTTGCTTCCTTTATTACTATATTTTCAACTACAATGTAATTATAATTTGATGTTCAATTCTCACTTTTGATGTTGAGAGTGATTCTAATTGAAGTTGGGAAGAATTATGATTGAATGTATATATGCCTATTTATCAAGTATAATGCTAAATGGAGCGTGCAAATTCATCAAATTGGTTTGCTATAAATTGTATGGGTTGCATGGGCTAGGCCCACTCTGTCTTAAACTTAATTTAAAATTTGTACAAGATTGGATCACACTATAACGTCACATGTAGAGACAAATAGACCCACGCTATAACGTCTACATATGGTTGACTCTATATCATCTACTTATGAGAGACTATATAGCGTCTACTCATGGCCGACTCTATAGCATTTACGAAAGGTTGACTCTATAGTATCTACTTATAATCAACTCTATAATGTCCCTAGATTTTGCGTTGCAGCCTATTAGGACGCTTAGGTAACACTATAGAGTCCATTTTTCATTTTTAGAGTCTATTTCTGGCTAACTCTAATTTATTATTTTCTTGTAAAGAGTTAACCTACATTTTAAACTATATACAAGATTGTGAATCATATTATTAGAAGTAGGATGGTGGTTATTGTGTTTTAAAGATGGAACTAAAAGGTATTAACATTATTATCATAGAAAAGGTTCACAATAACTAGGTTTAAAACATAGATTGAATAGAAAAATTGGTCTTTAAAAGAAAAATTGGTGAGTTCACCTACTAGTTCTCCATTTCTTTTTGTTATCATAGTTGAGTAGACAACTAAAAAATTTTAGACTTAATTACTTATTTTATTTCCATTTTAATTGAAAAGTTTTAAATAGGTTTTTTGTTTTATATTTATTTTAATCAATTCCAAATTTTGAAAAATTAGCTCAATAAAATCTTTTTCATTAGTATCTTGCAAGTTAAAGACATGTTACGCGGTGTTAGTTGTAATGTTTTTATTTTATAATTCTTTCTTTTAATAAATAAGAAGAAAATAATTTATTTTATGTGAAATTAAATTCTCAAATAAGAAAATCTCAGCATTAAAAAAAAAA
>Ga0214542_1008838_pt1:0-15000 | contig 16216 bp, 7 predicted proteins | sample CNSS1metaG_FD_160096 | JGI IMG/M metagenome (GOLD analysis project Ga0214542, IMG submission 160096) | Root nodule microbial communities from cowpea collected in UCLA plant growth center, Los Angeles, California, USA - CNSS1 | ecosystem: Host-associated > Plants > Roots > Nodule | place... | reverse complement strand
ATGATCTAAAAATGAGAAAGCACTCAAAGGAACATATATGGTTCAATTTTGAAAATGAACATATATTTTTGAAATTTTTCAAAAGCTAAATTAAGAAAATGACATGAAAAGGAATATACATGATTCTAGACAATATGGATTGATTTGAAAATACAATGAACATATGATGACTGAATGTTAAACAATAAGCTAGATGCATTTTAATTTTTCAAATCGTAGATGTTTGATGTTAGAACTGTTTTGTGTGTAAAGGAGGTTGATTGGGACTATTCCAAGATGCTTATAATAGGACAAGGTTAGGAAAACACAAAGGCAAAAAAGAAATTAAAAAAACCTAAGATTTGATTACCTAAAGTTTGTATATGTTCCTCCAAGCTATATGACTCAAGCCAAGGGGAGAGTTTTAAATGGGTGGTGGTTTACAAAAGCTTGATGGTGGTGGACATATGGTGCGCATATGGTGGTTTTGATGTGATGAGATGATGGGTCCTCCTCCAAGCTATATGACTCAAGCCAAGGGGAGAATCTCAAATGGGTGGTGGTTTACAGAAGCTTGATGGTGGTGGACATATGGTGCGCATATGGTGGTTTTGATGTGATGAAATGATGGGTCCTCCTCCAAGCTATATGACTCAAGCAAGGGGTGAGAGTATGGTTGTGTTTGAGTGCTCTTGAGAAAGATTGGTGTAACTCTTAAAGAAGGGTGTCTAGAGAAAACCTAGAAAGGGTGTTTTGTTCTAGCCTTGGTGACCTAAGATGAATAGTATGGCACAAATTTAGCAGCATAACAATACTCAATTCAAAGGTAGATTTTACATGGTGGAGACACCTCTATTTATAAGCTTAGGTAACCCTAAAGGTGTATCACAAAATGGAGAAGTAAAATCCTAATTCTACAAACTTTGTACCAAGGCAAATCTTGTCCATTAGGAGCATGCCACATGGCAAGAGCATGTGTCTCACAAAAGATAGCAACTTGTAGACCACTCTAGCTAACAACCAATAAGTTGTAGAAGGTTTGTGCTCTAAGCTAGGGTTTTTACTTTAGATCCATGTGTCTTCTTAGGACTCATCTCCTCTAGTCCCAAAACCCTACACTACAACCCTAAGTCTAAATACAACGCCTAAGAAAAACCTACTCTACTAAGTACTCACTAGTGGCCCATGATGATTAAGATCTTGGACCCACCTTCCACGGATGACTCCAACTCTTCTTGAGTGTGCTTGGCCATGGCTAGGGGTTATGTTATCTGCTCTGGAATTTTGAAAGGTGATTTATTTGACGCCAAGGATGATCTTGGTGAATATTTTTAAATGATTAACTCTAAGTAATGTTCCTCTTAGAGTAGACATTTCAACTTATTAAGTGAGAGCTTAATTGTAGCAATGTCATTTCTGTATAGGTTGGCGAAGAGGATTCAATTATTTACCTTTTAATTTCCTCCGTCCTTTGACTATTGTTTTTCTCTTAGCAATGAGACAGAAGGATGTTACATTTTAATGCTCTATTGACATTTCTTTAATACAAACACTTTGCTAATAAAATTTGTATTCTATAGAATGATTTAATCAACTTAGTAGAAAAGCTTTGTTCACATGTAGTGTAAAGAACTTGTCGGTACAATGAATTGGCATCAGAGTGATCTTTGTTGATCCAATTAGTGGGAATCAACCCAAGAGTGTAGGATTCTATATGTCTAAAATTTATTCTGATATTACAATAATATTTTCTCTTAAAGAGAAAATAATATCAATTAGAAATCGTCTTATTACTTTTTTATGAAAGGTTTTTGACTATCAAATCCTCATACAAAATCATACTTCCAAATTTTTACTTGAATTATTTTTTCTCTCGTCTCTATAGTTACACAACGAAGTCGCAGTTTAGGTTGTCAACACATTTGGATCTTTTATTGATAATGTTCTCTTATATTGTTAAATATCCAGGTTCTACTATTTGCATCACTATTTAGTGCTAGGGGTTGAGTAGACATCACGAGTACAATCAAATTTGATGGTTCTTGTGTTAATTTCCAATAATTCTAGTCTTATTTTTTTTAATTTCTTTATTATAGTTTAATGATGCACTTTTAATTTGTCAAAATCAAAGTTGGATATATAACAGATTAATGCTTACAAGGAAGGGATATACTAATGCATTTTTTAAAAGGAGTAGATGATTTTATGTCTTATGCATGTCAAGAAAAGAATATGTCAAATAGGAAAATAAGATGTCCCTATTCTAAGTGAAGAAATTGAAATTCTTTTATTTTGAAGAAGTTAAAGTTCATCATTACAAAAAAGGATTCATTCCTAAATATTGGTGTTGGACATTGCATGGGGAAAGTGACCCAAATATATGTGTTGATACTAGTCCTAAGATATTTAGCCCACAAGAGAGACACCTCAATAGATTTAAGAACATGGTTTATTATGTTGCTGGTTTAGAGTATGAAATGGATCATGATCAAGACATTGATGGCTTTCCAAGTATGGATGAGTCTCCAAATATAGAAGCCCAAAAGTTTTATGAATTGTAGGGTGCAACCTAAAAACCATTATAGCCCGGATGTAATAATCACACTGAAGTATCTTTTGTTATCAGATTTTTGATAATTAAATCAAAGGGAAACATGTCCCCTAACTAGTATAAATAGCATGAACTAGTGTTATGCATAAACCATCTTTAATCACTACAATATTTGATTAGGTCTCATATGTCAATGTTAATTATTTTTTATTTTCAATTATTAATGCATGCATTTTTTTTAAATTATGAACTCATCACAATGAAATTTTACTTATATAGGTATTTATGTTAACAGACAAAATTTACATGGAAATTTAAAGAATTAACACAAAATGCATCTACACAAGGAATTCCTCCACCAAAATGAATTAGATGTTTGGTCGCTGGAACCAAGAATGGGAGGATATATGGCCTTGTAATGGAATCTATTGTGATTAGAGGTAGGCCTTATTATCATGGCACATCTCCTTCATCAAATGGGTGAATACAAAGTTAAGAGCTTGAAGATCTTAGAAAATACTTGGAAGTAGTTATGCAAGATTGTAAATGTTGAGAAGCTATTTGAGGAAAACAATGCAATGAGTTGACAATGGATGAATAATATTAATTGTCAATCCATGCCACCAAGTTTTAAGAAAACTCAAGATGAGGATGAAATATAACCATATAGCCCTTATCAAGGTATTTTGGGAGAGGAAATATATGGGCTAATAAAAAACTTTGCTTATAGGTTATATGATGCAACTAACACTTTGTATGATCTTGAAACTCCCATATTAGTTAGAGAAGAGTTGTGTTTAACCATTATTGCACTTGAATTCTTGATTGAACTGGATGTGGTATAAAATGTTGATACATGTACTTGAATCGACTAAGTTGAATTTAATAGTATATATTAATTCAACTTTGAACTTTTACATGATAAACAATATAATAAATTGGATCAGGGTTGATAGTGTTGTTGCTAAAATGTATACTCTGTCAACAAATGTAGTAGAGCTGTCAAAACGGGTAACCCAGCCCGACCTGGCTCGACCCACTACGGGTTGATGATTTAGTTAGCCAACCTAACCCGGCTCACTTTTTAGCGAGCCAAAAAACACTAGTGCAGTAAGGGCTTTTGGCCCAGTTGTTTTTGATATTCTGCCCCGGTTTTAAAACCGAGGCATATTGGGATGAGGCCAAAAGGGTTGATTTTTGGCCTCGGTTGTCAACCAAAGCCATAGAGGTGTTTTTCTGCTTTGGTCACGCCTGAACCCAAGCCATAGATCTGCTTTCCAGATCTGCTTCCCGGCATTCTAGATCTGCTTCCCGACATTCCAGATCTGCTTCCCAGCGTTCCAAATCTGCCAGATGCGTGCTTTAGTTGGTGGCGTGAACGTCGTTTATGCAGATCTGTGTTGATGATGTAGTTGCAGGACGTAGACTCTCCGGAGAGGCTTCGTGTGAACGTGGAAGAGTGCTTCGTCAAAGGTGTTCGACTCCAGGCGCGGTGGTGGGCTGCATTTCTTTCGACTCCAGGATCTGTAGTGGAGGTTTCGTTCTTCTCCTTCGAGGCATGGTGGACTTGCTGCGTTTTTCGTGGATGAGGTACTGCAATGGCTTTGTGAATGGTGGCTGGTCTGATGGAGGTGCAAGTGGCTTGGAGAGAAATGGAGCGATAGAGAGAAATGGATGAGGAGATGGAGGCGACGAAAACCCACGGACGGCAACGGCAGCTGGTCGGTGACAGCGTCGGAACTGGTGGTGGCAGAAGGCGGCGCGACGTTCGTGCAGAGAGAATTGGGGAAGAAGATGAATAATGATCGGGGTTCGTGAATTGGAGATTTTAACAGGCTTTATGGCCTTGGTTATTCAAAGAATTGAGGCCTAAAGTGGCTAAATGGCCTCGGTGAAAGGGGACCCGAAGCCAAAGGGGGCGGCATTGATGAAATTATTAAATTAGGGTTTCTGGGCAGGGTTATAGGCTTCGGTTCTATTTCAAGGGAGGCCTAAAACAGCCCAATATTGCCTCGGTCCAAAAGCACCCGAGGCCAAATGTGTTCTTGTTGGTGGCAATTTTAAAATTTTCATTTCTGGGCTGCCTAATAGGCTTCGGTTCTTAATGAACCGAGGCCTAAAACTACTTACGGCACCGGTTGTTTGTAGAACCGAAGCAATATAGGTTGATGAAATTGCAAAATTGTCACCGCCTCCTTATAGGCTTTGGTTCCGCCATAATCGAAGCCTATAAGGCGAGGTAAAATATCAAATCTGCACTATTGAAAATTCAAACCCGGCTCGGCCCACCACGAGTTGGCGGGTTAAACGGGTTGGCTCACGAGTTCACTTAATTAAAACAAATATTATTTTTTATTTTTTTTCAGTCAAAATTAAATTGTAATTCTAATTAAAAACTAAATAAACTTTAATACAATCCAAATACAAACCAAAATAAAAAAAATAAAAATTATTTATGTGTTGGATAAAAGAACAACCTAACATGACCCAAATGTAAAGCCCAACTTAATAAAAATAAATAAAAAATACTTGTGTGACCCTTTTATCTACAGGTTGGTGAGCCAACCCAGCTCACCACGGGTTCAACTCGGATGAGCCGGGTTCTAAATGAGCTGGGTAAAAAATCAACCCGTATTAAAATTATTAATAAAATTTCAACCCAACCCGACCCGAACCCGTGGTGAGCCGGATTGGCTCGCGGGTTCCAACCCATTTTGACAGCTCTAAAATGTAGTATAGTAAGCTTGGCCAATGTATGAGAACCTCCTCAATGAAGGGTCAAAACGTGTTATCATTCATCTTAAACTATCATGTTCATTTTTTGAAATATATATATTGAACAAGTGTTGAGATATTGAACAAAGGCAGTTTTAAGTAGAGTAAGGTTGAAGAGTGGAGTTGGAATATTTTGATTAGCAAGTGTTATGTTTGTTGTTATAAGACTATTAAACCTCTTTAAGATTACAATTTTCACATTACGTTATAGACTTTTTAAAACATCACACTATGTTTTGAACTTTGAACTAGGAAGAAATAAGAATCCTAATTATAATATTTAACTTTTTTACTATTTATATCATTTAAAACTTTATAGAATGGATTTTTCTATTTCAAAAAGAAATTTAGTGATTAAGATATTATATAATTTGCTGTGAAATAGTAGCCTATGCTAACTAATCATTAAGATAACTAGTTAAAAACGAATACTTAAATTTAAATTTGTAATGCATAATTTAAATTATGTAAAAATAAATTTTAGTTATTGATAACTTATATTAAAATTAATGAAATCAAATTTAGAAATAAATATAAAATATGAAAGATTTTGTAGACAAATAAGGAAGTGGAAAATATTTAAAAACAAATTGTCACTATTTAGAGACCTAGTGTCCGCCTTTTGATCTTTATATATATGGCCACTAAATTGATTTTTATATAATATGATCACTAAATTGATTTTTATATAATGTGGTTGCTAAATTGATTTCTATATATTTGATTGCTAAATTGGTTTCAACATAATTGGTACTAAAATTAATTTCTAAGAGAACTAGTTACTAAATTGGTTTCTATATATTTGGTCACTAAATTGGTTTCTAAATTAAAAAATTAAATTGGTAGCCAATATTAGCTATCAAAATTTTAGCTACTTATGACACTTGTACTCTAAATTGATCACTAATTGAATTAGTGATTAGTTTTATCATTTTAGCGACCAATAATTTAATTTCTAAAACTACATTTTCCTGTAGCTAAGATCATTATAACTCCTCTATTTTTATGCACTCCTACCAAAACCATTGTATACTTCCATGTATCACGCATTTATAGAAAAAGAAAACCAGAAACATAAAAACACAGGGTAAGTTAACTCATATAAAAATGTGATGAGATTAAAATAAAATAATACAATCTTCACACATCACACATTCCACAATGCATATAACTATCCATCAACATACCTTTATGTATGATAACATGATCTACTTTCAAAAGATTTCTGTGTCCTCTCATATGATCAAACATAAGAGATTCTACACCTATTATATGATCATGGGACTATGTCCTCTCATATGACAACGTAAATTATTATGTCATCATATTGGGTGAAGGATGGAACCTAGATGATGTCGTCAGCATGAGATAGTGTCATCTCAATTCACATACCATAATAAGATTGGAGTGATAAACAAAATCAGATTTGCTTAACCAAGGATTATAGTGAAATTAGATACCCTAAAATTACTTAAAAAAGGCCTGACCTACTAGTGTAGGCCTATCCAAGTAAAGACCAATGACAATAGTATAAAAGGTATTATTCACGAAGGATAATTGTTCACTTAATTTATTATTGTGTTTATTGATATACATGTCTAGCTACCTTGGGCATCAGAGTGTTATTGCATGCACCTTAACCCTTCGGACCGGGAAGATCTTGACATAATCGAAGAGGTGATAAGGATAACTCGGTTTGGATAGAACATTTGGCATTGGGGTCGGGTGATGAGTTCATACTTATGTCCTCATTTAATGTTTAATTATGGGTATTAATTTAATTTTTGTGCCCAAAATAATGTCTTAATGGACAATTCTCATAATTGGGTTTATCGGAGTTGTGCGATAAAAATGTCTTAAAAAATGATTTTAGTTGCATAAAATATTTTTGAATGTTCTAACGTTTGTTGATGCAGCTGAAGTTAAATTCCGTTCATTAAAGGTGTGAAATTGAATTGTTCAGAGTTACAAAATCAAGCTAAAATCATGCCATGTCATTAATCCACCACTTTCAAATCTGGCCAACCATATGCTGCCATGTGTTAACCTCTCAATGGACAATCAAAGATGGTCAAAGTCTAGTCAAAGCGAGTCAATGTTGGTCAAATAAAAATGGATTAAGATGCAATTATTCATATATTAGGATTTCCCTATAAATTTGGACTACAAGAGTATAGAGGCTGAATTGGAATTTTGGGCATGATTTAGTTGTTGCTAATTATTTAGATACTTTTAGATAATTAATGAGATAATACCTTCTCTCTCCATTCTTCTTATATATTTCTTTTATTTTGATTTTATGGAGTTTTAAGCTTCTTGGTTGGTTCCATTCTAATTTCATGATGAATTATTAGGTTAGAATGAAATTATTTCTTTGTTCTTTTCATTATTTTTTTGTTTTTCATTCATCTATGTCTTTTATCTTTGAATGACGTAAAAAGTAATGATTTTAAATTTATATGTATGTTGGTCATATGAGTCCAAGGGTTTTTAAATTTAATTGATAATTTACTTTGATTTTATTTAGAAACTTTCATGTGATTAAATGAGTTTTTACCAATAATTAAGACTTTACTTTGGTTAAAGGTATTTACTCTAACTAAAATTAGTCAAGACTTAACTTTGATTAATTAACTTTTTTATTTGTTGAGTAGATAAAAGAATAGACATGATTAAGCATAGTAAAATTTGATTGAGACTGTACTTTGGTTGAATTTACTGTGAATAATCTAAAAGTTTTCACTTTTAATTGAGACTGTACTTTGGTTAAAAGTGGGAACACCAATAAATTAATTGAGAATTTACATTGATTGATTTGCAAATCTACAACAATAATTAATTGAGCAATAGTCTTTAGATAACAGATGATGGATCTATTTTGAAAAATCAATGAAATCAATTTATTTTCTTTATCATTGTTTTTTTTTTCTTTTTATCTTTATCTTCTTCTGTTATTTTTTCCAATTTTATTTGACTAACTATTTTGTATAGTTTTTTTATATGAACTAATTTGAAATAAATCAATTTCGTGTGTTGGGAGACGACTAAAAGTTGACTTTATCCATACTAATCTTTTGGTTACTTTCTTAACAATACTGAAGTTGTTACCGATAACTAGTATTGATTTGATTGCTTCACAATAGTGTTATCAAATTCCAAGTAAAAACCACGACCAGCAACCTCTACCTAGGCGCAGGCCAATAGCTATAGTGAAATGGCATTGTTATTAGAACTCTAGAAAAAGTGGTCAGATTTGAAAACGCATATATAGCACAAATGAAATGAATGCCCTTTGGGAGGAGAATGCTAATATGAATAAGAGGTTAGAGGAGGTGGATCGAGAAGATGTTTGTGTCTGTGTGTGTGCGAAGAGGGGGGGAGGGGGAGGGGGGCCCTCAATTGACAATGCTAGGAAACAAGAGGCACCCTTGTGGATAGAATCATGAAAACTTCATTGCCAAGAAATTGGAAGGCCCTCACTATAGACGATGATTTCACAGATATTGACAAGCATATAGATGTTTATGTGAGTCAGGTTAACTTGTATGCCACGAATGATGTGGTTCTCTACTGAGTCTTCCTAACATCCCTCAATGGGACAGCCTTGAGTTGGTTAACAAGACTCCCACCATTTTCCATAGATTCTTTCGAAACATTGGTATCCTCCCCTTGGCACACGATTTGTCACAAGTCGACGACACCACCTCATTTCTATAAGCTTTGTTGATATACGACAAGAGAAGGGGAATCTATAAGAGTATTCATGGAGTGTTTTGGGAAGATAATGCTTAACATTTGTAACTTGGTCACTTAGCACCACATGGTGATGGCTCTATGACTGGGTCACTTTGTAGACAACCTATGTAAGAAGTCGATTGTAAGACCCTTGGGAATGGCTAGAGTTTGAGTAGATGACTTAGGAGTAGACGAGGTGCTTCGCTAGGTAGACAAGATGAGTGTAGGTAGATAATGAACTGTTTGTTTTTTAACCGCATTAAGTTCATTCAAAACCAATTTTTCCCCTAAAATATAGTATAAAGGCAACCTTGGGTATCAATCCTACTAAATGACAATATGAGGATGCAAATGTTTGTAAACAACTTGTGTTGGGAAAATTAAACTAACTATCTAAAAATTAAATTCTAAAACTACTAAGCAATGCAAATCTACGAATAAGAACTTCACCTAAGAATCCTAAACTAGCTTGAATTAGTCTATACAATGCCTAGATTATGGAAATTATGATTAACATGCACTACTGAACATTAATATATATAAGCTAACACTTAGAATCAACTAACAATCACTGAAAAACATAAATAAGCAAATTGTTTGATGAAATGTTCATCAAACTCGATTAAATGCATCAATGAAAGTGGAATGTGATTTTTACAATGCAGGTGTATGAAACCTGATATAATATTATAAACTAACTAAAATATGCATGCAAACTTGAATAAAACCTATAAAATCTAAGACTCACGAAGAAACCAGCAAAGTCAGCAAATTATGTCGAACCAGTGCAATTGCTCATATGCAGACACAAGGCATTATTGATTTTTGTTGTAGAATGATGTAATAAATGAAGTGATGATGCAAAATAGTTTGTTTTAATCTCAATTAAGCACAGAAACTGGAACGAAATGAAATGATTGAGTATATACGAAAATCACAATTTGAAACCCTATACTACATAAAAAACGCAAATTCTCAATTTCAAATACTATTTCATGATTTTATGTTTTCTAAATAAATTGATGATGCGAAATGCTTTGAAATGAGTTCAGTGAAGTGTATAAACTATGATGAAAGAAAACAAGCAAGTAGAATATCCAGCTGAAAATCAACCTCATTGTGAACCAACAAACTTAACGAAAAAAGAAACAAAATTAACTACCTAATGTTCAATTTTTGGATTTTTGACTAAAACACGAAATTAAAAGAGTAAAACATATTAACACACACTCATCTAACTAATCTAAAGTGTTTACAACTCACAACAAACGAAATTTACACAAGAAATTGAAAATTACTGAGAAACAAACTCAAGAAAACTTGAACTTGATCCTACCATAATTTTTCTTCCAATAACCAATTTTAACACTAAAACCTTGGTGTTTTTCAATCTTTTGGACACACTAGGTTATTGGCACGAATCCATAACCAAAAACTAGTAAGATATGGAAGAAAAACTTATAAAGTCACAAATTTAAGAAGAACTTGATTAGGAAACTGAAAATACAACATGGAAATATATTAGACACGAACAGAATTGATAATGAACAAGGAGAAGAGAAATTTAACGATGAAAACTAGAAATAAACATGTATTGAAACATGATACCAAATGTAGACAATCATCGGAGTTCTTGAGCCTATCTCACTTAGGTGTTTCTGCCAAGCCAAAAATTGGACAAAAAAATGATGAGAAAATTAGAAAAAAGTGTTTCTGAGTTTCTTCAAAATAAATAGTATTTAAGTAGTGTGTGATGTTTTTTGCTTCTATCCTAAGCTATATACAATGGTTCCACTCCCTAAAATAAACTAACAAGCTATGGTTAACTATTCTACTTTTATAACTAGAAAACCTACTTTAACTAACTAGTCTAGTAACTAAACATGGTAGAGTCAACCTTGATTAAGTACAACAACTCTTTCAAAAGCTCTCCAATCATTCCTTAAGCTTCCAACACATGCAAACAAGTCATGTTTAGGGTCTCTAACAGCCAAAACTTGATTCAGAGTTTTTACTTGAAAAGTCAACCTTTGGGTCATTTGAAGCTCTGGTTAAAATATGTACTGTTGCTGAATTTTCTCTTGATCAACCACTAATCACCTTTAATTCACTGCACTAGATCTCTGGAACTGCAAAAAAGTTACACTATACAAGTATATTAGTTCTCTAAAAAATACTAAACTAGGCTAAAGTAACTAGACTAATTAACTAAACAAGAATAAAATGAGGTGCCTGATTTAGTCAGCTTCTAGTCTTTTTTTCCAAGGTTCTCCAGCTCCTAGAAAGTGTATTTTGATGTCTCTTGAAGTTTCCCACGACTGGTACAAACCTAAGAGTTGAATAACAAAAAAGTCAACTCAAAATTCAGCATTTTAGATTTTTTGCCCAAAGCAAGTCACGCCCAGCTTCAGCAGCTTGTTTTTGCATTTCTTTGCTCTTGATCAACCATCAAATAACTCCATTTAGTTATCCTTGGTTTACTTTTGTTGCACCTATTCAAGTTACACAAATTAGTTATACTAGACCAATGAAAAACAAGTAAGCTAGCTAGTTAATACTACAGACTAAAAACATAACTATAACTCTATTTTAACTAGTCTAAGCTAACTCTAATTTCTAACTGCTGATTTAAAGTCTAAAAGCCAAAACCTAAAGAAAAACTTATTCTAAGTTCTAAACTCTGAAACTTTTAAGTAGTACTACCCTAGACTAGGATTCACTACCAATTCTATTCACTAATGCTAAACTAGATTACTAAACTACTAAGCTAAATTCCATTTTAATTCTAATTCTAAAACTGAATTTAAACTAATCAACTATAAACTATCCGGAAATTATTCAACCCTAACTTATTCTAGACTAGCTAACCAAAATTTAAGTACTAAACCTTATAATTGCAAAACTAAACTACTAAAACTAAATGACAACCTAGATACTCCTAAAAATGTGCTAAAACTACTTTATTAACACTAATTCTAAAATAAAAGAGAAATTAGAAAAAAATAAATAAGAGAATCTACTGTAACACAAGCTAATTAACTAGAATAATTCTTAAGAAAGACACCATTAACTAGTAAAAACATCACAAAATATATACTTAACAATAGATAAGTTGTATGTGAGTAGCCAAAGTGAGTAATGTTAGACGAATCTATCATTAGATGACTCTCTATATATAGATTTAGCATTAGACGATCAAGATTAGTTTAAGGGTAAAACAAGTAAAATACTCGTTTTAGGCCTTCAATAGAACAAGGCCTCAAAATAAAATTTACTACTAATATTTTTTATTAATTAATTTATTTTATAAAAATCTTTTTAAGAAAAAAAGCCTAAAAAAATATTTTTGTACTAATATCTATTAAATTAATTATAAAATTATGTTTGAGATAGAAAAAGACCTTAAAAAAATATTTTATTACTAATATAGCTCTACTATATTTAATTGGTATTAAAAATGTTTGAGAACAAAATTTAATTAAATTATTATTAGTGTATGCTAATTTTTATTGGTATTAAAAGTAATAATTAATGAGTTAAAACAATTATTTAGTAAATTATAATTTTGTTTACGAAAAAGATAATATTAATTATTTTTATTTTCATGTAATTCTATTTTCTTTTATCTTTTTATCTCTTTGTGATTTCTCTTGCCTCTTCTTACTTCCTTGTATTCTAAGAATCATTTTTTAAGGATTTGACATATTACATTCCTTCAATCTCATATTACCCACGTATACCAATTTTTCATCCTCATTTCTGAATAGTATGTTTTTTCTTTCTATTTTTATTGTTGTAGTTTTTAGTTTGTTTTCGATTTGTACTAAAATTAGAAATGTGTTTCTTTTGTCGAATTTTGTTTTTTAGTACTTTTCGATTTACGAGTCTTAAGAGTTTTTTTGCATATATTTTGACGAGGAACTAAAATTTTTCTTCAAAACTATTAATTAGATTAGGGGCTAGTCTTTTGGTGGATAATATATTAATTGGAGCATAACTCAAAGTTGGGTTTTCTTTAGAAAGATAATTCAAGTTTAGGGAAAGAAAAGACTTACTATCGAGTTGAGAAGAACCTAAGTTTTGTGAAAAACGTATTAAATGCAAAATGAAAGAATTTGATGAAAACATTGAGAATGAAATTGTAAAATTTCTTCAAGAATCGTTTAGAATTGATTACTTTTTGTAGATTGTAGATAAAGAAATTATCACATTTCAAAGTAGATTTGAACAATTTATAATACTAGTCTTTCTAACCGTGCAACGCACGAGTTTTTTTACATACTATTTATTGAATTAAATAATAAATATAAATATTCAATATTAATTAAGAAAGAACAAAAATTTATTTTTTTCAATTTCAAAAGCATTCAGAATATTTTATTTTTTGAATATCCAAATTGTAAGAAATTGGAATTGAAATAAAGTTAACTTTAACATATAACAATATTAATTAACAAAGAACAAATAATTTAATTTTTAAAATATGATATTTATTGAATATTGAAATTGTTAGAAATTGAAATAAGTTAACTCTAACCGATAACAATATGTATATACATATATAAAGTGTTGGCAAATTTCTCCACAGCTTTATTGATACAAAGTTGAATAATTTTATTCATCTAACTTGTTCAACTTTGTATGTGATTTTCAACATCTGCATTTGCATTGAATTGTATTTGACAATAACAAACAAATATGACTTACCATGACTTGTTCCAAATATTTCATTTACATTGTCAAAGTTTTTGGCTTCACTATTGAAATCTACAAATAATTTTCAAAATCTTGTCACAATAAATAAAAGAACTTATTTACATGAATCTTTTTTGTTTAAGAAAAATAATGACTTACTGAATAAACCAAATCAGTTACTATTTAAGAAAAACAATAACTTGTACAGTATTCTTCATGAATCTTCCCAATCATTGCCATTGTTTAATTTCAATAAATATTTCAGATGTATTTTAATAAATATTTGTGGTACGTATAATCAATTTTACCTACTATAACCTGCATTCCAAGAGGCTCGGCATTGTTACTTTCTGATCTAAAAAACCTCATCATTGTGACTATGTAATTTAAAGAAGGAAATGAGCAGCATTGGTACAACGTAAAATTATCATAGAACAATTGAATAAATTAGAAAAACAATGAAATATAAATACTGACATACAATATAAATAATGACATACCTATAGTTTGGTCTGTCAGAGTTTTGAAAATATCCTTGTACACAACATTTTTAGTTGTGTTTGTGATATTTCCATTTTCATCTAGAATAAGTATTTTGAGTCCTTTTTTGGTTTTTACTCTAGAGATGGCAACATAGAGTTGTCCATGTGTGAAAACTGGACGTGGAAGATATAGTCCCACTCTAGACAGAGATTGACCTTGACTTTTATTGATGGTCATTGCAAAGGAAAGTGATATTGGGAACTGCCTTCGCTGGAATTTAAATGGCAAACCTGAATCTGAAGGCACTAAATCCATTCTTGGGATAAAAATTTTATCACCAATCACTACAAAAAAAATTGAAATTACCGACGGAATTTTACCGACGGATATACTTCTGTCGGTAAATTTGAATTACCGACGGATTTTATCGACAGATTCTCAAATTTTAATTACCGACGGATTTTTCCGTCGGTAAAAAAATTTTCATTTACCGACAGAAAAATCTGTCGGTAAAATCCGTCGATAATTCAAATTTTTTTTACCGACAAATTTACCGACGGATTTTTCCGTCGGTAAAAGAAGCGGAAAATTTCCCGCCCAAATTTGAATTACCGACGGATTTACCGACGGAAAAATCCGTCGGTAAAAGAAGCGGGAAATTTTTTGTCCTAATTTGAATTACCGACGGATTTATCCGTCGGTAAAAGAAGCGGGAATTTTCCCGCCCAAATCTCACCTTATAAGAAGACGAGGAGAAGAAGAAAATAAGAAAAAGAAGGAGA
>Ga0214542_1008837_pt1 | contig 16217 bp, 11 predicted proteins | sample CNSS1metaG_FD_160096 | JGI IMG/M metagenome (GOLD analysis project Ga0214542, IMG submission 160096) | Root nodule microbial communities from cowpea collected in UCLA plant growth center, Los Angeles, California, USA - CNSS1 | ecosystem: Host-associated > Plants > Roots > Nodule | place: USA... | reverse complement strand
GTCTAAGACATTCAAAAGGAAGAAGAAAGATTAGAATATAAAAGGAAAAATGAATGCGAAGAGAGAAGAAGATTAAAGCATATGATGAGATGACGAACCCAATGCCTCGGGTGCCTCCTGTCACAAGAGCCGTCATGCCATGGAGTGACCACCTATTGTCCTTTATGCTGCTCAGCTTTGGTTCCGCCATTTTTGCTTCTGATCGATCCTCCAGAAAACAGAAAACACAGTGCTCTCTCTCTACATGTTTTCACTGAATAGTTGTGATGTGAAGCAGAAGCAAGAGCTGCAAGATAGCTCTCTTTTCATATACATGTCGAAGTTCTGAAACATTTGTGGCTGTGAATGATTTTAATCTTATCGCCAAATAAAATGAACCTGAAGTACGTACTTTGGGTCTTCAGAAAACAAAACTCGTTGGCCCATAACCCAAAGATTTTGTGGGGGTTTGGATAGGATGAATGAGGATAAATAAAATTAAGTAATTAATAATAGTCGCTTTCGGAATGACCAGAAAACGGAAACGCAATGCTCTCTATTCGTCTTCACTTAACAGACCTGAGGTGAACAGAATCAAGAGATGCAAGTACTCTTCGTATATACATGTTAAAGTTATAACAATTTTAAAAAAAAAAACATAGTATTGAAATAATTTTATCAACGTAGCAAAATTTGTATTAAAATAACATTTATTAGTAGAAAAGAAATTTAAAGATAACAAATTATTCACGAATTTTATCATTTTAATTATCAAAGAAAATATTTATCAGTAATGAATTTATCGATAACTTATAATTTTCATTATTGTAGAATATTTTTGTAGTAAAATCATTTGGGAGCGTCAAAATCTTTAATTATGTTGGTGTAAAATCTGTTAATAAATTTGTTGGTAATCATTTTCTTTTAAAAGTTGTAGCTTTTTTAAATCATATATCTTATTTTGAATCTACTCACTACAAGAAAAGAAAAAATGTTTTAGTCACTAATAAAATTAGTAGCAAACATTCATAATTATAAAAAATAAATAGTAACAAAAATTTTAATCGTAAAACAGTTAATTATCAATTTCAAAATTATGTGTCTAAATAGTCATCGAAATTATGGTCATTAATCGATCACTAAAAATTTGGTCACCTTGAAGTATTGGAGACCAATTTAGCAACCAAAATTTCAGTTGAAAATTTGTTTGCTAATACGAAAAATTTTTAATTTAACAAAATAGTTTTCGATCACTAATTTGGCCGCAAATATATACATTTTTTTAATTTAATTAAAATAGTATTGGTGGATAAAATATAGTTAAATTGGTGACTAATCGGTGACTAAAGTAGTCGTTAAATCAACCTATTTATATTCAATTTTCTAACTTGCTTATGATTGTTGCATGTTTAATTATACTAAATAATAATAAACTCCAACATATAATATAGTAAAAAATAGTGTAATACATAATCCAACATAAAACCAAAATGAAACTAGTTCTAAATACATATACAAGTTTACTACATCGTCTCCATTACTAGAATGGTTTACTAAATAATCTCGATTGATAGAAGGACTAAAAGGGTCTAACATAAAATTCTTCAACTATATGTTCCTTCTCTTACTCATAATCTTGCATTTGTAATTCTAAATTCAGGCCATAACCATTTGTAATTTCGTATTCCCTTTTTATAATGTTTCCTGTCAAAACATCCAAACTGAATTGTTCATAATTTATCCCAACGGAATTGTTCATAATTTTCAAAGTAGTTGTATGGTAACAAATAAAACTCTTGAAAATTGATTTGTATACATATGCATGTATAAATAAAGGAATAATACTTCTATAACTTGGCAAACATTAACTACACTAATGAGTTCCCATCCTTAAATAATATGTTATAAAGGTTTCTTTTTAGCAAGGCATACTTTGGAAACATCAAGAAAATCCCCTGTCTCAACATCCTTTTCCCTAAAAAGTCAAACGCATATCAGGCTAAAATAATTTCTGCATGTCTTGATAGATTTAAGTGTCGAGTGAGAAAAGGAATAAAAAAGGATTGTATAGGACTTTTTGGTGGCGTTGGAGTGGGTAAAACAATACTTATTATGGAATTGATCAATAACATTGTCAAAGCTCATGGAAGTGTGTCTATATTTGGCAAAGTAGGTAAGCGTACTTGCAAGGAAATGATCTTTATATGGAAATGCAAGAATATGGGATAATTAATGAACAAAATATTGCAGAATTCAAAATAGCTCTAGTATATGGTCAAATGAATAAACCACCTAGAACTCGTATGAGAGTTGGTTTAACTACCCTAACTATGGCAAAATATTTTCGAGATGTCAATTAGCAAGATGTACTTCTATTTATCGAAAATATCTTTCGTTTCTTTCAAGAAGGATCTGAAGTATTTGCCTTATTAGGTCGAATGCCCTCTATTATGAGTTATTGATAATTGATATTATCATGTTTTTATTTTATTTATTTTTATATCTTATTTTTATTTTATTTTTGGATTTTATATAATATTTCAGGTTTTATTAAATAAAAGTGGAAAAGATAAATATGTGGATTATATTCTACAAAAAAGGAAATTTCAGAGATTTGGGAATATTATCAACAGAATGAGTGGAATATTGAATAGTCAAAGATTATCAACAGTATCATATATCCACAAAGTTGGTTACTCAAATTACAGGTCAGAATAATTGAAGAATAATTCAAAGATATGGAATCTCCAAAGATTAAAAGATATATTTCAAGAATTATCTCTTACAATTTATTCAAGTACCCACAATCACACATATCACATTTCCTTACTTCAATTACATCCTCATTTCACATTATATAACACATATATGTCCAATAATAAGAGAACACCATCAAATTTGATATTCACATCCCTCAAATTTAAGTACAATTAATCATATTTTTATCTCTGAATCAAGTGTTAACAGAAAATGCTCAATATATACATCAACACAGATTTTATCTTCTATCACTTATTCAATAAAAATTGGTATGATAATTAGAAAGAACGAGTGTGAGTTTTACTATGCGATTATCCATTTTCGGAGTAAAAGTTCATGTTCGCGTGCTATTTGGTGGCGCAACAACGATCGACGATGGTGTTGTGGTGGACGGGGCATAGTGGTGCGATGGAGTGTGGTGGACAGTGGCAAAGCAATGGTGGTGTTCACGCAGAGAATTTGGAGAAGAGGAACAATGTTCGCGCAGAGGTTTTGGGACGAAGGTGAACAGTGGAAATTCACGAAATTGGGAACCTAAAAAAGGTATATGGCATCGGTTCAATTAGTAACCGAGACTCAAAGTGGATATTGCCTCGGTCCTACTCTACCTAAGGCCAAAGGCTCTGTTGATAATGACAATTTTGAAAAATTGGGGAATTCTGATGAGTTATAGGCTTCGGTTGACTTACAACTGAAAAATAAAAGTCCTTACAGGCTTCAGTTGGTTGGTGACCCAAGGTAGAAAAGTTCAAAAATTTCAAAAATGTCACCGCGTCCTTATAGGCTTCGGTTCCTCAATAACCGAGACTTATAAAGTGATGTAAAAACGCTAAACTGCACTAGTACTGGTGTTAAAAAAAGTAAAAATCATCACAACAAATAAAACATTATATTATCAAGTATTTATTGTTGAAAGGATACACACTTTCTTTTTTTCTATATCAAATATCAAGAAAAAAATATTTATAAAAATATCAAATAAGAGTATTAAATAATAATTAAATAAATGTCAAAGTAATTATAAAAAGAGAAGAAAATATCATGTGTGTCTTTGAAATAAGTTATAAAAGTGAAGTATGAAAGGAAAGTTAATATTTCTATATTACTTGTTTTATTAGTTTAAAACAATGATAGATACGAGGATGGAGATGAATACTAGATTGAAAACAAGGTACATTTGTGCATATTCATTATGACTTTATATTTATTTCAAAAATTTAGATATTATTCATACTTATACTTATAATTGTATCCAATTAGAGTAAAAAAATTTCATTATAATTAAAATAGGTTCGAACAACTTAAAGAATCAAATTCATTTGTCATCCTTAATATTAAATATCAATTCACTCTTATAACACTACAAGAAAACACATGAATAGCCACCCAGTTAAACCCACCCAAACGAAAGAAACGAGTCCGCTTTGCGTCCATTTCCAGCGCACCCTCCTAATATGGAAGCTTTTGATCTTTTGTGTGGGGAAGAGGACAGACTCAAACTAGGGACGGTCTCACTCACCCTCTCATAGTGCGACTCTTTAGTTTTCTGACAACTTTCGAAATGTGTTTATATAGCGTGGGCTTAGCCGTCGCTTCCCATTTAATATTTAAATTAAAAAACCATATATAGGGAACATCAACCTCCTTGAAAATTGTTTTACTCTTTACATCAATCGTAAAACCGAGGAGTTTGCTTTACACATTGGTTCAACAAGGATTACTCCCTCAGTGTTTTGTGTTACAATTTTGTCACTTCCTTGGTTACTTCATAAAGCAAGCATCTTTGTTACTTCCTCGGTAATGGTCTCTGTAGGAGCAACTAGTTTACAAACACAAAACAAACAAGGGAAGAAATTGAAAAATTCAAAATAAACCAGTGACTCTTTACAAATCTGAAAGATGAAACTGCAAAAGAAAACCATATTGCAAGGATAATGATAGATTGCAATTGGCGTGTAAGAACTAACATTGAACAAGAAATGATTCACCCACTATTGCACATTGGTGAAAGTTGCACAGACCCATCTCCTTGAGGGTGCGAAGTCAAGGTTTGAAGAGGCTATGACTGCCACCAACACTTGCCGAAGCAAGTCATTGCTTCTCACTCAACTAGAGACAATGCTGGCGCTGGCTACGCGGACGCTATTCCTCTTTCTCTTTGCATGAAGGTGGTTCTTAAATGGAAATCACTAGCGGCAGATGTGTTGGAGGGCAGATAATCCAAAGGCCACCGACCCATCAATGGAGGAAGCCTTTGTGTGTCTCATTAATGATAATGGAGGTATTGGCGATCATGGTTGTTGGAAGATGGAAACTGATACAGTGTGGTTATTGGAGGGGGGAAGGAGATGAATATAGAGGGTAATGCAGCCTCCAATGGTCTGGGTAATGACTAAATGGAGATCCGGATGAGTAGGAAGAATGGAGGTGCTGGAAATCTTGGATGGGTAAGATAATGCCATTAAGAAAAGGATATAATGTTGTTTGAGAAAGGGAAGAGGCAAAATCGAAAATGGAAAGTTAATGGAGGAAAAAAATAATCTGAACTTTAACGATTCAAATTTCATTACATAAGTCCCATGCCTACACACGAGTGGTTTTTTTTTTTCTTATAATTTAAATTAAGAAAATTAATATTTTTATTATTATATTTAAATAAATTATTTATTTATATTATTATATTCTATTATTATAATTACATATATGATATTTAAATAATAAAATAAAAATAATAATTAATTACTATTTTTTTATAATAAATTAATTAAGAGTACATAGAAGTTAATGTTTAAATTCTAAATAGAAGCATATTTAGATACAATAAGATTAAAAGAAAAATAATATTGGAAGGTATTGAGATATGGAATTAGCAAAAAAAAAATTGAAGTTAAACATAAATTATTTTAAATAAAAAGTAACATGCAATTATGAATAAAGTGTAAATATATTGTTAAATGTAATTTTATTAAAAATTTAACATGAATTCATGGTTAAAATTAATAAAAAATATACATAAGATATTGTTATCAATATAGATTTTTGACTCTGAGTTAATTGTTTGATGTGTAAGCATATGTTTTACCGTTAGAGTTGTTAGTTATATATTATATTAAAATAAAATGCATATGTACATTTCATTGTTAAAATAAAATGTAGGTATATTGTGAACTTTGGTCCCGTACAAAAGTATAGTCCACACAAGAATAATTAAATTTTGAAAAAATGAAAAAATGCAAATAGTATGCATGATTATAAATTTAAAAAATTGTTTTAAGTAATATTGTAAATACTTTATCACTTTTCTACTTTTCTAATTCAAGTAATGCATTTATATTATTTTTAAAGACATTTATAAATATCTAATTAATAAGTGTGAGCACAATATCGTAGAAACTAAAATATCCCCAAAAGAAATATATATTCTCAAAAATATTCACAAAATATATTTGTTTTTATTGATAAAAATTCATTAAAAAATAACAATTTCAACAATATTCTCGTAACTTCTCCAACTCCTAATCTCTTATGAAATTTATGGAAACATTAACCTAATTGCGCCATTTAAAGTTCAAAGGGACCAAAGTTTCAATTTTAATCTCTAAAAAGACATTCATCATAAGGTTATCATTGATAATATCATTAACATATCCAAACACCAGTTGTCCTTTAACATAATCATATTACGATAACATCATGTTCTCAACGGGTATGAAATTTCGAGTACTTATATATATAGAGAGAAAAAGTTCTCAAACAGAATATAGTACAATACAATAATTAAAAAGATCAGTATACCCCAAACCCAGTGCTACATGATCTTTTCAGTTTTACTACTACTTAATTTATGTAGAAATCCACATACATCTACGACATCCCATTATCATTAGGATTCATGTATGTGAGTAAGTGTTTTGAAATAATAATGAGTGACAAATATTCATTTGCAAAACTAAACAAATACTCATTTAAAATGAAATAAATTATCTACGAAAATAACAAAATTTACAAAACAATGGGAGGATTGAGCAAGAAATATAAAGAATAGTGTAATGTGGCAAACAGACTACTATGAATGATCCCTTTGGTAGATTTTCCATCCCACTTTACATTGGAAGCAAATAGAGAAATAATCCAAGAGTATGAAATTTGTCCTACACATTCTTATTTGTAACAGACCTTGCTTCCAAATTCAAAAAGATTCCCCCTGATGCAACAAAGTAAATCAGAGGCCCATTAATTATCAATAAATTCATGGAATATATGGCAATAATTGATTTATCAAACTTAAAGCATGGAAGAAACTATTACACTTCAACCTTGTGCTAAAATAAAAAATTTAGTGACTTCATATAACATACTGACGTAACTTAGTCTGTTTCAAGGTATATGATTACAATACTTCAATCTTTATGATAGAGAGGCTGTTTATAAAATATAGTTTAATCTACACAGACAAAGAAACAAATTACAACAATATGTTATACTTGGTTGCATTTACTTTAGCTAAGTTAGTAGGTCTTGCAAATTACAAAATTATGACATTTGATATGGCAGAATCAATAATATTGACTCCACTTTAAACATACCCTCTCTTATGACCTTATAAAGTCAAAACAGAACATGCTTCTAGGAGTAAAATATAATTTCATTGATTTCATATCACTAAAGAGGAACCTTTTGTAATTTACAATGTAATGCATATTTATCATAGCTATCATGCAATTCAAAAAACTGTCTTTCAAACCCATTAACTAAATAGAAGATGAGTGTTTTCATTTCCATACCTTCCATGAAGTCAATTATATAAAAGGAAAATCCTTTTTAACTTTGTTTCTGATTGTACTCCAAGGTCTTCTTGCATACCAGTTAAATACAATGCAATGCAAATAAATATGTCAGCATACTTTATTCAAGTAAAAGGTATGTGTTTCATCGGAATCAAGATACTATCAATATAACATAGCCTTTAGATATGATCCCTTAGGTTTGTCTGCAAATTGTACAATTCATCTGGTTTTGTCAATTTTCATCAATCCATAATCTGATACTCGGCTACAAGACAATTAACACGATTAAATCCAAACTCAATTCAAGATAAAACAAAAAACGATATCATTTTTAGTGAATGTTTAGATCTTATGAATAAGGTGGAGCTCCTTTATTGTGAGAAATCAAATGTTGTAGATTTTCATGTAGAGATACTTGTCATCCATGGGAACACATGAAATTGTGATATCAACATCCGTGTTAAAGTGTCTCTGCAATCATAGTCCCCATCAAAATCAATATTAGTTTCAAAAGACTATAAATGTTATAAGTTGTAATGTTAGATGAAAATTTATACCATTTATACCTGTACAACGTCCATATAGTCCATTCGGTAAAGATGATCCCCAAAAAGTATCAATATATGCTCCGTATTCATGTTCTTAGCATCCTGCAAGATCATGCAGAACCACATTCACCACTCCATATATCAAAATAGTATTTTTAAGAAATACACAACATCATATGTTTTTACCTCAGAAACCCAAATAAATTGCCTAATAACATCAATTGTTCCTTGGAACCATTTCTTCCTTGCTTCTCCAAGCATCTGAGTAGCAGCCAAGGCTTGTTCCTATATAATTTCAAATTATTAAACTTGTAGCAAAAAACACTTTCCAGAAGAACATAAAGATCTTGTTTGGTTCTCTCACCACTTTCTAGTTCTAAAAACCATTTTCTAAAACAATTTTATACCATCCAGCAATCAATTTATCATACAACATCTAATAAGTTCTAAAATCAAAACTTCCTTTCAAACATAACACTAACCTACCTCCATAAAACTGACTCCAAAATTCATGCCATTTCCAAAGTTGTATTTCTAGTTAAAAAAAGGTTAAAATAACTTTTTGGTCTCAATTTTCGTCAAGTTTTTTCAAATAAGTCCTAATTTTGGTTTCGTATTCAAATAAGTCCCAATTTTCGTCAATTTTGTTCAATTGGGTCCTTTTTTGCTAACACTGTTTAAATCATTAACGACCATGAATAGTGACTGCCACGTGTCACTTCGTGGTTTTTTTGAATTTTTTTGAATTTTTTTAAAATTTTTTTAAAATGTACACGTGTCAACCCAGGAGTGTGCCACGTGTCACTTCGTGGTTTTTCTGAATTTCTTTTGAATTTCTTTTTAAATTTTTTTAAAATGTCTACGTGTCAACCGAGTAGCGTGCCACGTGTCAAAGTCAATGTTCTAAATTCAATTTGGTCCCTATATTTGTTATTTTTGTTCAATTAGGTCCCTATTTTTGTTAACAATAACCAATTTGGTACCTCTCCAAATTAAAACCAAATTTAATTTTTATATTAAAATTCACAATTTTTATTAAATATTTTTATATAATATATTAAAATTCACATCATTATGAGTTTGATATAAAAATGAAATTTGGTCACATTTTCGACAAGAACCAAATTGGTTAATGTTAACAAAAATTGGGACCTAATTGAACAAAAATAACAAATATAGGGACCAAATTGAATATAGAATATTGACTTTGACACATGACACACTACTAGGTTGACACGTGGACATTTAAAAAAAATTAAAAAAATTAAAAAAACATTTAAAAAAAATTTAAAAATTCAAAAAAAACCACCAAGTGACACGTGGCACACTTCTATGTTGACACGTGTACATTTAAAAAAAATTTTAAAAAAAATTTAAAAAATTAAAAAATAAATAAAAAAAAATTCAAAAAAACCACGAAGTGACACGTGGCAGTTATTGTTCATGGCCGTTAATGATTTAAATGGTGTTAGCAAAAAAGGACCCAATTGAACAAAATTGACAAAAATTGGAACCTATTTGAACACAAAACCAAAATTATTTGAAAAAACTTGACGAAAATTGGGACCAAAAAGGTATTTTAACAAAAAAAAACTTTGAGATGGTTAAGTGATGTGATCTCACTATTGATTATTTTAAAAAGCTACTTTCTATAAATAAAATATATTATATTAATAAAATTATTGAAAATCTAAGATCTTACTGGTAATAAAGTAACATAGGATCCATCTTTTATCTAACATAGGATCCATCTTTTATCTGCACAAAAGAATACCGGAGGCTATATACAAGAAGCTATATGCACAAACAATTTTTTCATATTTTTACAAAGATTGATAAAAAAATATGTGGAAATATAATAAAATATGAAGTCAATATATATTACTACTTTTATTTCTCTTCGTATGTAATTGTTATAAATCTAAAATGAGTATCGATTTGGAAAAATTATATTGACTTGGACAAATTATATTGTTATACTCATGGAGTTGGGTCATTCCTAATCACTAATTATAGTAATACGGATGAGAAGGTTCCAAAATACATTATAAGTTGGTAAAGCTTTGGACAATATTACATCATCCTTTCACCCATTCTTCTCTATTTTAATAGCCATGGAAATTTTGCTTGTAGATAATTGGGTTGAGTGAAGTTCCTCTGAGATTTGGTCATCATTTGTAACCTCAGTACACAATCTTTTAGTCCGTGTTAAACAGAGAACCTCTGGATCATGATTTGTTATCGTTGATAAACTATGCTGCAATATATAATACAATAGCAATATAAGTATAACTAACCAATTTCTCAAAGTTACCCAGTTGACAAAGTATATTTATATAATTATACTTACAATACAACTATATGTGTCTGTGTCTGCTCCTAAATCAATAATAGCTCTTGCACTACATTCAACATTCTATCCACACAAAAAATATGAGTTCATAACACCCATTCCAATGCATATAAAACACACACACACACACACACACACATATATATATATATATATATATATATATATATATATATATAATTTTATCAGAATACATGCATTACATACCTCTTTTTTGAATGAAGCAAACTTTTAATGTGCCCAATAATATCAGTATCCAATGATGTTTTCATTACTGACCCACACTTATTTCTTGGTTGGATTCTGACCTTAAATATAATAGTACAATCTAACAACACATTCAAGTCATTTGGAAAACATATTGATCATCTTCTCCATCCTAAATACGAACCGGTCATTGTCCTAAAATATTAAATATATTAGACAATCCATTCATAACCAAAGAAATATATATCATCCATTACCTGAAGGAGGTTTGATTTTTGCTTCAGTCAAAATAATGATCATTGCTTCGGGTTTTGTTTTACAGTTCCAATTACTCAAAAAGTTTGTGGCAAAGCTATCCCACAACGCATAACAAATTCCAGCATCACTACATATTAACACTTACATTCAAAAAAAAATTATAAGTAAGAAAGAAAGTTTGGATGTTGTTGTGGTAGTGTATTACAATATTGGAAGAAACAAAGACGCAAAGACTACTAAACATGCAATAAATACACTGACCGAGCAAATTTGAACCATATCAACAGCAAAAAAAACACTTCCGTGAATAACGTACTCATAAAAAACAAAGAAATTATTTATGCACAAATTACAGATCTTGCAAGGTTTAACCTCGTAGACCCACATGTGAGGAACACCACCATCAAACTAAAAAAATGAAAAAATAATAAAAATCAAACCTTTTAAAAATAAAACTTTTTAATAATGATTTTTCATCCTTATGCTTGAAAACTTTGTTTTGGATCTTTAAAAATCTTCGATATTCTCTTCAATAAAAGAAGAAAACGTGAAGGAACATAGGAACAAAAATGAGAAACATTAGAAAACTCTAGAACACAGGTACTAACCAAAAAAACATACATTTGTCACACCCTTACAAACAGAAACGGTAGCACGATCCCGAGCACCACCATCATTAGAGCTCGCGCATCGTGGTCCTAGTTAGTATCATAACTCTCCTTGATAGGTATAACTTTTCCAAAAAAAACCTAAAGAACCATGAAATAAAATCAAATAAGAAAATAAAACCTAGGAATCAAATAAAGCTCAGAAGAAAAAAACCTATCATGATTGCTCAATCGAGAAGGATCATAACATGTTTGTGTGGAGTTCAGTTGTTTCTCCGGTGTCGAAAGGTGGGATCGTTGAGAGGTCAAGAATCATTTTTTTTAAACTAAATAATGGAGGAACAGAGTATGTAAAGGAAAGAAAAGACAAAGGGAATTTCAAACTGAGTTAGGAACCTAAAAGATGAATCTCAATCTAAAGAAAAGACAAAGGGAATTTCAAACTGAGTTAGGAACCTAAAAGATGAATCTCAATCTAGCAGAGAGCGGGAAGAGTTAAAAGGATTAAAAGAGGAGAATGACAAAAAACCAAAACATTGGACAGGTGTCAAAAATTTAGATATGGATATGAGGATCTTTTCCAGATGTGTTTGTTTTCATATATTTTAGATGTTATTTAGTCTTTTTATTTAAATAATAGTTTATTTTTGTCGGTCAAATCATCAAAAGATTTTAATTTTATTTAAAAGTTTGATTAAAAATTGAAACTGTAACGCTGAACTTTAATTATTTACCATAAACATTTATTGCACCCATCATTTAAGCTGACACATAATAATTCAAATAAATTTTTAACTTTAATACACTTTTATCGTACGTTCAAATATAATTTTAAATTAAAGTTTTATTTTAATTATCATTTTGTGTCTGATTAGCTAACGCGTGGCATTTCTATTTTTTTTTTAATATATGTGTGATTTTATAGTATTGTTATTAAGATCCATTCTAAGAAGTATTTTATTTTTGAATATTTTTTATCTCTTTTATGTTGTGTAGCCCACGCTAATAGGGTGGGTTATGTTACGGAAGCTAATTTTTGGCAGCTATTTGTTCACATTTTTGTAGTATAAAAACATTTATCAACATTAAAAATCAATCACCTTTAAGTAGTTTGTTGATTATTAAAATCATGAGTGCAAAAAGTAGACGTGTCAAAGTGAGCCAACCCGGCTTACACAGGCTGGCTCACCACGAGTCGGGTTGAAAATGAGTGAACCCAACCCGGCTCATTTTATGGTGAGCCATAAATTTTGTAACCCGGCTCAACCCACCACGGGTTGGTGGGTTAAGTGGATTAGCTCACCAACCCACCTAAAAAAATTATTTATTTATTTATTTATTAGTATTCAAATATTTAAATAAAATTTTAAGTAACAATAATAGTAAAATCAAAAACCAATGTTTTGATCATTCTCACCACCAATATACGAAGAATTATTTCTAAGAAAGTATCCATATAGTCTAAGAAAGCATGACTAATATTAAAATTTTTTTGTCATGCTATTCAACAAAATATAAATAAAAAACTATACATTTTTTTCATGCTAATTTAGAAAAAAATTGTTTATAAGACGGTTACTTGAGTAATTTATTATAAAGATTATAGTTAAAGATTAAAGTATCAACATATATAATTTGATAATCAAATTAATTAAACATTTAAACCATTCAAATATAATTAAGCAATATTCTAGCATTTAAAAATAGGAAATTGTGAACAAATATAATAGGAGTAGTAAATAATTATTAAAAAATTAAAAAGAAAATTTAAAAAAAATTTAAAAAATTGTAAAAAAAATGTTGGTGGATTAAGTGGGTCAACCCACCTTCAATCCGACTCGAACCCGTTTAACCCGTGGGTTAAGTGAGCCGGGTTGAGTTCAACCCATTTTTAAAAAAGTTAAATTTTTCTCAACCCAATCCGACTCGAACCCGTGGTAAGCCAGATTGGCTCATGGGTTGAAACTCATTTTGACATCTCTAGCAAAAAGTATAATTTTTTTCCAATCGTACGTCTTCATCATATCAAGACATGAATATCTGAAGTATGAAATTATATATTTGTGGGTTGTCCATACTAGCCCAATAATGAGTCACATAATTTGCCCAACAAACATTATTTTACTAGACTCTAATGGCTCTTGAACCATATTGAAATGTAAATTTTTAGCTTAGCTAAATCTTATAAGCTAATAAAATGAGATTTATATTCATTATAAATTTGTCTCATCTAGTTAATCTGAGATATCCAACAATTACTTTTATAATTATTAAGCAAATATTTGGACACAACACATAGGGACCAAATACACAGGCTTAAGACGCTAGACAATACTTAAGAACTTAAGATAAATGGAAAAGATGGCTTACCAATTATCGTAAGCAAGATTCAGAGGATACATTACATATGAGAGATGGAAAATAGAATAGTTGAACACTAGAGTTCATTCAGCGAAGTGACTCTTATTTAATTGTGGAGTCACTAACTGAAATTTAAGATGTGAAACCGCCATCAACATAGAAAATCTGGCCAGTGATGTACGATGCAGCTGGAAGACAAAGAAAAGCAACGAGTGGTGATACTTCTTTGGTTTCTCCGACACGACCCAAACATATTGTAGATGTAACAATAGCATCCCACTCTTTCGCTCCAGTGTTCTCCTGTAAGAAAACCAATTACTATGTATCAACGTATGAGCAAACAAACACATCATGGTAACATGTTTTTTCTCACAATAACCCATTGTTGTAAGCATGCAATCCACCATGAATATCTGAATCTTCCTCTTAATTTTAATTGTCCAACATTCTTGGGTATTTCGAGAAAGGATCTTGGAGAGATACAACACCAATAAGTCATATATATAAGGGATTAACATCACTTTTAATCCAAAACCTTAAGATAATAAATTTATGAGTCTTTATTCTTATATAATACTTTATTTTCTATTTTTACTCGATATAAAAATTAGAGTCACACTTGGATTTCTTACAAGAATATCACAAACATATACCCTGACAGATTCAAATAGTGGAGTCCAAATTGGTCCAGGTCCTACAGCATTTGCACGAATATTATCCTTTGCCCACTCCAATGCCACGTTCTTGGTGAATTGATTCATGGCTCCTAAATTAAATTATATATTTCGTTCAGATCAACAAGTTAGATTAAAAATAATATTAATATATGGGGAAAATTAGAAAAAAAAAATAGTCTGTATACCTTTAGTGGCTGAATAAGCAGATAAAGCTGGAAGAGCTTTTGCACCAGCAATGGATGAAATAAATACTATGCTCCCACATCCAGATTGTTTAAGAAGTGGGTGTGCAAGTTGAGTCAAATGAAAAGCAGACTCAAAATTGGTAGCCATTATAGTTGATACATCTTCAGCAGTGTGATCTACTATGTTCTTTGTTATGTCTATCCCTGCATTGTTCACCTAAGTGACAACCACATAGCAAACCACCTCATATACAATAATAAAAAATAATCACAAAATCACCAATAATGGAGACTTCACATTGTCAAATTAAAAGCTACCACGTTAGATGCATTGACAGTAAAAAAAACTCTTAAAAATGACCGATCATAAGTGATCATAAATACGAACGCTTAGAGATCAGATACTATTTTTCTAATTAGAGATCAACTTATTTGATAGTCAAAATTTTGATTATAAATATTATTGATCAATTTAAACATCAATTCATAATATTTAGTTATCAATTTAAAAATAATTTATAGTTTTTTGAAATTATTTTATTTACCAACAATTTTTAATGTAAAAATTAGTTATAATAATGATTAATTACTTTTTGTCAATAAGATTAATTATCATTCAAAGATTTTTTTTGTAATAATGCATCAACTGAATTGAATTCCTCACAAGTAGTTTATCATATATTTCTGTATTAAAATTTGATAGAATTAATTTTAGTATAATTATACTTTTTTGAAAAAAAAAATGCATTATTATAATTTTAAATGGTTAAATGTAATTAAGTTTAAAAAAATATATATTCTCATGTAATATATTTTATGCACAAATTTCTCGAGTATAAGTTTGTAGAATAATGTCTCTAATAGTCTCGTGTCTTTGTATATAAATCACCATGTGTATAAGCTAAGATGCCAAGTAGACCATGCTTATTTACTTAAATTAATTAGTTAGGTTAGTCAAGGCTTTTCCCAAATCCTTCTAATTTTAAAAGGTTAAACACCAAGTCTTTTATGGCATACAAAATACGTAAGATTATGTTAATAATAATAATAATTACATTAACATTTAACATAATATGATATGTTATAAATTTAAAATAATTGAAATCTTAATAACTTTGATTTAAGTTTTAATATAATTAAGCTCGATTTATCTGATAAAAATTTATAGATAAATTTAATTAAGTTTTAATAGACTATTTAATAAAAGATATTGTATTTAACTTTTATTATTATTATTATTATTAATTGTTTTTCTATGTGTCGGTCACCTCATTCTTTTTCATTTTAAAAACTAATTAATCGATAAAAAAAATATATTGTAAAGAAAAGGAGTGAACTCATTCACAAGTTGAAAATAAGAGAACGAAAATAATAACTATATATATATATATATATATATATATATATATATATATATATATATAAAATTTTTTTAAAAAAAATTATATTTAAAAATATTTATATAAAAATATATATATTTATAAAATAATTAAA
>Ga0214542_1008834_pt1 | contig 16219 bp, 16 predicted proteins | sample CNSS1metaG_FD_160096 | JGI IMG/M metagenome (GOLD analysis project Ga0214542, IMG submission 160096) | Root nodule microbial communities from cowpea collected in UCLA plant growth center, Los Angeles, California, USA - CNSS1 | ecosystem: Host-associated > Plants > Roots > Nodule | place: USA... | reverse complement strand
TTTATTTCAGTTTCATTATCTATCTTTTATGCTTAAAAAAAAATCCCCCAAAAACATGTATCTAGCATTCAATCCACTCATTGCATTGGTTCCGTCCTTGGACTGACCTGAGTTAATCCTTATACTGTATTAGTAAAGGTTGACTAATTCAGTTTGTTTGGGATAGTTTAGGCGACAAAAGCTGTCTACCAGGGCCACCAAAACATTTTCTTGAGATCTTGATACATTTTTGTTGTGCCCGGATGTATGCTTAATTTGCTTTTATGAGCTTCCTCTAAAATCATTTTCTTAATTTCTTCATTATTGGATAAAAACATGCTATCCTTAAATCTCAAATTTCCTGTTCTATCTATGCCAAAATTCTCTCAATCCCTTTGACCTATCAGTTTATTTTTCTTTTGAATGAGTTCATCACTTTCTTGTGCCTCATGGATTTGCCTATGTAAGTTGCTAGTGATCTGGATGGAGTTTAATTGCATTTTATCATGACTTAAGGTGATCGACAGATTCAAGTCTCTAAATTTTTCTAACAAATTCATTTCTTGAATCATCAGTGAGGAGACATGTAAAGATTTTCTGTTTAAAGCATTTGTCACTACATTTTCCTTTCCTTAATGGTAATGTAATTCAAAATCATAATCTTTCAGAAATTCCATCCATCTCCTTTGTCTCATATTCAATTCCTTTTGGTCAAACAAGTATTTGAGACTTTTATGATCACTAAAAACTTTGAACTTACCACCATAAACATAATGTCTCCATATCTTAAGTGCAAAAAAAATGGCAACTAGTTCTAGATCATGGGTTGGGTAATTTTTCTCATGTGTTCTTAGTTGCTTAGAACTATATGCCACTACTTTTCTGTCCTGCATAAGAACACATCCTAATCCCATTTTGGAAGCATCACAAAATATAGCAAGATATAGCTAAAACATGAGAAGTGGTTAGTCTTTTCTTGAGTTCTTGAAAACTATTCTTACATCTTTCTATCCACACAAAAGCTTGGCCCTTTTTGATGAGTTGTGTTAAGGGCATCACTATTTTGGAAAATCCCTCAATGAATCTTCTATAATAGCCTGCCAAACCAAGAAAACTACAAATTCCAGTCATTATTTTTTGTGGTTCCCATTGTAAAATTGCTTCTACTTTGGTTAAATCCACTGACACTCCTTATTTGGAAATCACATGTCCTAAGAATTTCACTTCCTCTAACCAGAATTCACACTTAGTAATTTGGCATACAAATGTTTGTCTTTCAAAATCTGTAAGACAGTCTGAAGGTGCTCTTCATGCTCCTCAAGAGTCTTAGAGTAAATAAGAATGTTATCTATAAAAACAACTAAAAAATTATCTAAAAAGGGACGAAAATTCTATTCATATAATCCATAAATATTGCAAGAGCATTGGTTACACCAAAAGGCATCACTTGATACTCATAATGGCCATATCTATTTCTAAAAGCAATTTTTGGAATGTCTTCTGTTTTTATTCTAATCCGATGATATCCTGACCTCAAATCTATTTTAGAAAACACATCAACTCCTCTCAATTGGTCCATCAAATCATCTATTCTAGGAAGATGGAATTTATTCGTTATGGTAAATTTATTTAATTGACGATATTCTACACACAACCTAAAATTTGAAATGAATGAATAAGTTGTACCTGAGTCGTACGATACATTTAAAGTTTTTCCTTTAATAAAAGACATACCTTGAATTAGATCATGGTTTTCAGTGGCTTTAGCTTCAGTCATGGTATAGACTCTTCCTGTTGTTGTAGGTCTTGTCTTAGTTGCAACTGGATTGAAATGTGGCTTCTGTTGTCCACACTCAGAGAATTGGTGACCATGTTTCCCACAATTGAAACAGACTGGTCCCTTAAGATGACAATCTTTAGCATGATGACCTTGTCCGCATTTAAAGCATATGATATGATCATATACAAGTCTACTAGAATTTCCTGATGAAGATTGGTTGGATTGGGTCCTCCATTGTGGGCGATTGTAAGATTTTCCTTCATTGCTTTTATTTTTATTTGTTTGGGGTCCAAAATATTTTGGTTTGTTATTTTGGTTGTTCTCAAAATCTTCCAAAAATCTACACTTGTGAATAAGCGTAGGAAAATCAATGATTTCTAGTATCCCTACCACTTTTCTCAATTCATCCCTAAGTCCATTTTCAAATTTTATACATTTCATCCTTTCCTTTGGGTGATAAAAGAAAGTAGATTATTTTCCTAATTCTTCAAACTTTGAAGCATATTCCCCTACTGTCATACTTCCTTGCTTCAACTGCATAAACTTTATTTCTTTTGCTCTCCTCACATCATTAGGGAAATATTTTTCTAAAAACCTTGTTCTAAATACTTCCTACGTAATAATTATTCTTCCTCCTTCAAGTAATCTCCTGGTACCATCCCACCAATATTCAGCTTCTCCTATTAACATAAATACAACATAATTCACCTTTTGGTTGTCAGCACAGTTCATAACTTGAAATACTTTCTCCATCTCCTTAATTCATAATTCAGCTTTGTCTAGATCATATCCTCCAGAAATTTGTGGGGGTTTGTTTCTCTTAAATTCAACTAAATTTTGTGATTCAGGGTTTCCTTCAGGTCTTTGATTCCTTACTAGAGTAGCAGCCATGTCTCGAATAGCTTGCATTGCTCCAGTTAACTCATTATTCCTCCTATTGTTTTGCCATATGAAATTGTATGAGTTAGTAATAAAAATATAATGAGCACATTTCATAGATCTCGCATAAAATGTTGCTCTGATACCATCTAATGTGACGACCTAACAATTTTTTCTATTTATTTATTTTTTATTATTACTATCTGTAGTATACTTAAAATATACACACACACACACACACACACACACACATATATATATATATATATATATATATATATATATATATATATATATTTACAATGTTGTGTGCATCTTATATCCACATAATTTAGTACATATTATATTTCCTACACTAGAAGAGGAAGGAGTGTTATTTATTTACAGTTTCCCCCTCATATATTGGCTTTCAAACATGTGGAGGGAAAATGTTATGGATAAGGTTCACTTGGATTGTTGGGGGTAAATAGAAGGTAACTTTGATTTGTCCTTCAATGATAATCGGTGCGTTTGGAGCAAAGAAGCAAGTAATAGTAGAGTTTCCTGTTCCCTGAAATGTCACTGAATTATTCACTGCATTGGTTTGTCATACATTTCTCGGAAAAACAACCACAATGTCAACAAAGAAGGGATCAGGTATGTTGGAAACAACCATCTATGATAAAGTTATAAAATTTTGTTTTTCACACATAACCATAAAACAAGGAAATTAGACAAATATCACATAAAAATATATAGCATATCATAATAAGATAAAATGAAATGAAAATTCTCCCAAATCGATAAAACTAGATTTTATCATACTTTATAAAGATGTTGATTAATTTTGTAGTGACCAGTCAGGGTAAATGAGTTCATGGCCAACAAAGTAACTCAAGGACATCTCATCTTGAGTAATACTAACTTGTTTAAATCCCCAAGGTCATACCTCAAACTACAATAATTAAATCGTTATTTATCATAAATTTTATTTCAATATTAAACCATATAATTATATAAATAAATAAATAAATAGGATCAATGCATAATTAAAATAAATATAAATAAATAAAAAGGACCAATACGTAATTGGAGATAAATATAAATAAGTAAATAGAGTAAATATAAATCGAATAGATAAGACCAGTACACAATTGGAGATGAATATAAATAAATAAATAGGAACGAGAACTAAATATAAATTAGAATGTTACGGACACCTCACTTAAGGTAAATATAGAGATAAAAATAATTATGAACAGATAAAAAAAATAATCAAAGTAAAAAGATAAAATGATAGATGTCTCCTCCCCTTACCTTAGCTATGCAAGATATACTTTTGAAGACGATCTTTGTATTTTATTTTTCTCCTCTTTCTTTTCTCACACTCGCACACACTCTCTACTTCTCCCTTCTTCTTTTTTCTTATTGTCTCTCTTTCCCTCTCTCTCTTGATTCACTTCACCCATATTTATACTAACATTTTGTAATGATTGCATTTAGTTTAAAATTCAGTTCTCCCTTGGTTTAGTTTAGTTATTGCATTTAGTTTAAAATACACTATTTTTTTTGTTTCAATTCTCCCTTGGTTTAGTTTAGTTAGCTAAAGATTGGGTTACCAAGATTTTTTGTATCCTATCTGACGTTAACATTTACCTGACATGACATTATTTGTGATTTGCCATTTTGACCACTCTTGGTGCATGCACATGGATTGTAATTACTAAAATAATTGGTTACTAAAATAATTACTATTATAAATAAAGTCACTAATTAATTAGAGACTAATTTAGAAATAAATTCATTTGATAGCAAAAACATTGGTAGTTAATGTTTAATGACCAATTTCCTTTGATGACTAAATTTTAGAAACCAATTTAGAGACAAATTATAATTTTTTATTTATAATAGTAACTATTTTAGTAACAAATAATTTTGTATTTTGTAAATTAATTACTATAATAACTAACAACTTTTAATTACTAAAATTAGTTGTTATCGAAATATTTTCTTGTAGTGCATATGAAGTTTTAGGAAATCCATTTCCAAGTGATCCATGCGATGCACATTCTCTCTTGAGAAAGTGCGGCTTACTCGAATTTCTTTGGAATGCACATATATTGCACAAAAATTATCTTAGTAGAGTAAGTAAGAAAATTTGTCACCTAGATTAATCGATCCGATCAATTAAGAATTTTTTTAAGATAATAATAATTAAGAAATTGGCAATGCTACATGTATATTTTTCTAAATATTTTTATTAATTGAGGAATTAAATTTGACGGATAACATGAAATATAAGGTAAAAAGATTAAAACGAATTGATAAGCTACTATTGACAGTTTTGTATGGTGAGGTAATGAATGATCCAAATTGTGTTTTTGAGTAGGTTTCTTTAACTACTGAGTTAAAGGAACACATTCAAGTTCAATCTCCAACACACCTCTCTCAACATGTTGGAGTCTGACTGAGACCTCTTGTTTGATTTTGCCATCTTCAAGGGAGATTATGCCATCTTTAATGAGAGTGTTGTCACCACTTGCTGAACATTTTTCATATTCCATTGCAGCTGAGACCAGAGGTTGAATGTCTATTTCAGCCTCACCCATAAAATCATCGGTGGAGAAAGTATCTTTGTCATACACAATCTGCATTTTTGGCAAGAGCAACTCTTCTTCATCAACAAACACTATCTCACACATTTCACAAATTTATACCTTACTTATTTGGAAAAATTATCACAAGATCACACCACATCAAATATCAAATTTTATGAACTCTATTGCTAAAATAACTATATTAGTCTATAGCTTAATAACATTTTTTTGTCCTATATTTATAGCCATGATTCAATATATATTTTTTATTCAATTTTTTAGGCTTTATTAGTAATCTTATTCCTATATTTAGATATTTGATTCAATTTGATAACTATATTTTTTTTACTCACTTGAGTCCCTAGTTTTTTTTAAAAGAGTGGATGTGGTTCCATTTGTTAAGTTGGCTTTAACAACGTTTAGAGGTGTTGCATGTTCAAATTTGGTCTATCACATTATAAGATAACTCTTAAATAATAAATAACTTTAGTGACAAAAAATTGTTTGTCACTATAGTGACCAATTTAGATATCAATTTACAAAATAAAAAATTATTAGTTACTAAAACTATTATGAATAAAAAATTATAATTGATCGTTAAATTGGTCACTAATTAATTAGAAACTAATTTAGAAACTAATTTCTTTGGTAGCCAAAACCTTGGTAGTTAAATTTTAGAGACCAATTATAATTTGTTATTCATAGTAGTGATTATTTTAGTAACTGATAATTTTTTATTTTGTAAATTGGTCACTATAATAACTAACATTTTTTTGTCATTAAAATTGGTTGTTAATGAGTGATTTTCTTATAGTGTCGCATGTCAAAATCTAGGTCATCTTCTACTTAGAAGGCGACCCGTATCAGAATCAGACGGGATCCAAGGTAGAAGAAGACTCATTTTTGACACTTTGACTCATTTTTGACTCATTTTTAACCTAGATTTTGACATGTAACACTTTCAAAATGTGTTAACGTCAATTTAATGGAAGGAGTCATATTGAGTCTTTTTACAAAATAGAGACTCAATTGAATAAGAAACAAATATAAGAACAAAAACAAATTAATGATTTAAATATACTAACCAAATTACTAATTAAACATATTTTTAACTCAATGTTTTTCCTCTATTTATTTTGGCTTAAAAGACTCAATGTGATCCATTCCATTAAATCAACATTAACGTCATTCTTTTCTTTTTGTCCCTGGGATTTGACAATAAACTCATAAAAAGAGTGAGTGATTGCATTAGTAGATGTGAGTTCATTGTCTCCAAACGACATTAATGATGATTTAACACAAAAGAACATATTGATTTTTTTTTTTTGTTTATAAATAGGAACAACATCGAGTTTTTAAAAAAAATATAGGAACACTAAGTTAAAAATAAATAGAAAATATATAAATATTGAATCATTATTTATATAAATATAGAAGAAAAAATACTATTAAGCCTAATCTATCAATCTATTCACAAAAGACATGTTTGATTACTTTTCATGGGATAAGGAAATGATATTGAACTTACAATTTTAAGAGGAGGAATGTTATCAGGAATTGACAACATTAGGCTTTCATTCCAAATTGGGTTTAAATTGTTCTTTATGACACGAGTCTTCACTGACTGCAATTTAAGAGAAGATATATTGAAGGTGTCAAATGTATATATGAATGAATGAATGGTGTGAAGTAATAGTTTATAGATGAAGAATCTCACTTGGTGACCAAGGGATATGATCACATAAGGATCACTAGTCATTACATCACGAACAGCAAGATTAATTCCTTTAACCACATTCACCTTTATCAACCCAACAAATTCAGTCATACCTGCCTATAATAAGGACAAAAAAAAGCTTAGAATAAAATAAAAAAATTATGTTAATATTTCGGTTATTTACCTCGTTTGACACATTCTCGTTTCAATGTCGGTTAGAAAACGTGTTTGCATGTCAAAAAAGCTTAGAATAAAATAAAAAAATTATGTTAACATTTGAATTATTTATGCTGTTTAACACATTTTCATTTCAATATCAAATAAGAAACGTGGTTGCATGTCAAAAAAATTTAATATAATTGTATTAAAAGAATTATATCCATTCATTTTTAAAGTTTAAGAATCAAAATGTATTAAAATGTTGGATAAAGACAAATTTTAATTTCATATCAAAATTCAGAGACTAAAACCGTATTTACCTAACATTAATTTGACATATATATTGAAATAGGTAACGGTAATAAAATGAAACATTACCAATGAGGTGCTCTTCTTTGAAGACCTAAAGTCATGAGTTTCTTTTCTTCCCCGACTATTTCGAAATGTTCTGCAAATACGGTGTTTAGTTTGTTGTTTATTATCAGAATACTGTTTTTTTTCTCGTATGGACTGAAGTCTTGAGGAACCAATTTGAGAATCTGATGAACTTCCTGAATTGGATGGTATGAAGGGGCAAGACATGTTCTCATCACCTTCCACAAACTGCAGAAACTCATATTTTCTCCTGCATATAATATCAAATTACAGTTTTCAACTAAATTATGAATTTTGCATGCATGCATAGAAGCGGGCTTTAAGCCTAATTCAACTTTACGAAATTGGCTTGTAAGATAAGGATTGCATCTCATTTATATATTGTAAATTGACCTTATCTCTAGTCGATGTAAGACTTCCAACAATATCGAAGTTAGATTCTTTATTAGATGTTTTGGTTCTATTTTTTGTTAAGCATTCAAATATACCGATTTTGGTATTTTAAAAATCTTTTTAATATACTTTAATACATCAAAATTAGTGCTCGAATATATTTTGAAAACACAACAAAAAAGCAATACAGAAAAATTCATCAGAGACTTCAAATTGACATGTATTGTGTGGTTGTTCAATTACCTAATGAAATCTGAGCGTTCTTCGATGGAAGAATGAGGTTTTGGTTTTCTAATGCTACTTGGCAGGTAAGCTTCATACTTCTTGTTCACTACTGTATTTCCACCCAATTTCACCAATTCATCAACTTGTTCATCCGACCATTGATCTAGCTTTAGGGAAAGAACCTGTGTTCATGTCAAATTAATCATTGTTACGAATTTTCTACTTACAACTATAGATACTCGTAATAATTTATTTCAATAAAAAATAATTAATCTTCATAAATTACCTTGGATATATGGACACCGAGGCTTCTGTGTACTCCAGAACATTTGATGCAAATAAAAACTCCAAGGCTTATAGACCTGATATTCAACCAATGGTGTGGATAGATTTAAATGCAAACACTATGACTTTTTGGTTTTACACATTTAACTTGATTATCAATAAAATTTTATCATGCTTTATCTTCCTAGATGTTATTTGTTCATTCGTCTAGTGATCTAGAAACATATAGAATGTTATAAAGTAAATTTTAAGATTGAATTAACTTTACAAAATCAGTAAAGCAAGATTTGCACATACTTTTATATATATATATATATATATATATATATATATATATATATATATATATATATATATTGGTATTATCTCTAATGTGAAACTTTTAACACATTTCTTCACTCGAGACATACATCTTGAGTATAGAATTAGACATTAGATATTAATTGGTCATCTGATAGCGGGTAGAACAATAGACACAACAAACAACAAACTTTGTCAGAATAGACTAATCTCTGACTTTAATACAATGTTAAGAAGTAAACTTTAAGCATAATTTAACTTTACAAAACCAGCTTAGAATTATATATTATTGGGTGGTCTTATAGCAATTGACAGAATAGACTCAACAAATAACAAATTTCACTAATAGAGAATTTAATTAATACATATAATACCATGTTAAGAAAATATAATATTATGTTAAGAAGTAAACTTTAAACATTTTCAACCTTACAAAACTATTTTGAAAGATAATGTTTGCACTTTTCTTATATACTATAAATTAACTTTAACCTAAAATGGAAAAGATTGTGTTAGAATAATATCCGAGTATTCTCACATTCGAAATTGGATAAAAGATCAAACTTTCCTCGGGAGAGAGAAAAAGAAAATCAATAATTTACATAATAAAAAGTAAAACTTAAAGGTGAAATAGGAGTTTTCAAATTAATTTGGGATATTTCAACACGATGAAAAATTGATGGTTTTGTTCGATTATAAGTTTATGGGTGTTTTTGATTTTCGTATTTACTTTGTTTAATGGAGTAATTTATGGTGACAGATGATAGTTGAAATAATTTGAATTTTTTGGTTAAATTTTTTATCGTTATTTTTCTATTTTGCAGAGTTGAAATATGTTATTTGTACTAATTTTGATATTTTAAAATATATTAGAAATTTTAATATATGAAAATTAATATTTTAAAGGTAAGATGGAAGAACAATAAAAAAATGTTAATAAAACATTTTTAATTGAACTTTTCAATATCAATTGAGTGTAATGTCAAAATATCAAAATTTTTATAATGATATTTGAAATAAAATTTAATAAAAACAACATAACAAGAACGAGAAAAAGAAAATAACAAATTGAGCATAAAATAGAGTTCTTTAAAAATGAATACTTACACCCATTTTGGCTCCAATGATCCACAATCGGCACAATACCTGTTCCCAGCTTGACGCATCAAATTGTCTAATCTTTTCTGCGGTCCTCCTTATACATACACGGAAATGAAAAAAAAAAAAAAAAAATATATATATATATATATATATATATATATATATATATATATTTATATATATATATATATTAGTTATAAATTATGGGAATTTTATTATTTTAGTATAAATTATCTTCTTTTTATATAATAACGTGTCTAATCTTATTTTGTTTTGTTTTATCCTTGAGTGAGAACTTCATTGCTAGTTTTATGGGTCCTTTTTGAGTTATATGATCGAAAGAAATTTATATAGGTAATATATTTTCCTTCTCTTATACTATACTATGATATTTAGTATATAAGATTATAACTTTTAATTATGAAAATCATAGTTGAAAATAATCTCATGTAGTTTTCTATGTCATCCTTTTTCAATCTCATAAAATTTTGGTTGATAATATTGTTTTTGTAAATAAATGTACTTCATGCTTAAGTTAATCTTAACCTATTTGTCAAATGAAGTTTGCAGGCTACACTTAATAATTTCATACATCTTAATTGATTACTAAAAATATATTCTTTCGAGATTTGTACTTATCATTCATAAAAACTTTACATTGTGTCGGAAATTATTTTTTCATGTAGTTTTTGAATTTTCAATAATGAAATATGAAATGATTTTGTATGACTTTATTTGAAAACTACAATAATAATAAGATCATCATATATTTTTTCTAACAATAAAATAAATAATAATTTTCTATTTCCAAAAGATATTTAGTTAAAAAATTAAAATGATAAAAACCTAATCTCCAAATATTTATTTAACACCATTTGGAAGTCCCACATCGACTAGAGATAAGGTAATTTCATAATATATAAGTGAGGTGCAAACCGCACTTTACAAGTCAGTTTTGTGGGGTTGAGTTAAATTTAAAGCACATTTCTAATATGGTATCAGAGTCATTTTAAAAAAAAAAAAACCTATACTAGTAAGATTTCATAGTATATAAGTAAGTTAGGCTTACAGCCCACTTCTAACACCATCTCTTATTGCTTCATTTATTTTGTGAATTTGAATTTTTTTTTAAAATAAAATGAGTTGTTTGGATGAACAAAATTTTAAAATAAAATGAAAATTTAAGAATTTTAAAATGGTATTTCAAAAAAGTAAAATAATGTAATTTAAAATTCACTCAAAAAAAAAAGAAAATTGAAATTTGACAATTAGTCATTCTCTTGATGTCAATTTGACCCATGACCTATGGACTAACCCCAACTCACTTCTAAGGAAACCTTCATTTTATTGGCTCACTAGGTTGACTCAGGTTGACCTTTGACAAGGTCGACATTGGTTAACCTTTGATTGGGTTGAGTACAATAAACCTTCGGTTCTAACCAGCTTGCCTCGACCTTCAGTTTGGACCGCTCAGTTTGGGCCAACATGGCTCAACCTTTTGGTTGGACCGACTTAACTTAATTCTTCGGCTCAACTAACTTGAGTCAACCTTTAGCCTAGGCTAACTCAAATTGACCTTCTTTCGGGCTGACTCAAGTTGACTTTTGGACCTAATCAGCTAGACTCAGCCTTCGATCTTAACCGTCTCAACTCAATTTCTCAACTCGATCGACTCGAGTTGACCATTGTCTTAGGTTGACTTGGCCTAACCTTCGACCCAGTCCGACTTGGTTTGATTCTTTGATTCGACCAACTTTGCTCAACTTTTAGCCTGGACCGACTCTACTTGACTTTCATATTAATATGGCTCAAGTCAACATTTAACCTGGACCGTCTCGACATGATCTTCGACTCGAGTCGACTCATCACCTTCGACCCAAATGGACTATTTTGGCTTTTGTTAGCCATGTGGGCCTTTGTATCTGGTTATTTTGTCTTGTGGACTTTTTGACTTTGACCGATGTAAACCAAGGTTGGCTAGGTCAAAGTGACAACTCTACTTTCTATATGCATTATATACATATGCGTATTAAAAAAAATTGTTAAATATTATTTCAACATTTAAATTTAACAATTTTTTGTATATTTTATTTTTAAAATATATATTTTAATACCAAATTTTATCTTAAAAGAAAATTTTAATTACTATATACAAAAATTAAAGTGTAAAATATTTAGTTACTCTATTCAAACAAAATATTTATAAAATAAGTAAAATCTAATTATTGTAATATCCTATATTTCAATATCTAATTTCTTAAAACTATTGAGAGGGTGTCTCCATACATCATAATAAACTAACGATTATTCAACATAACAACATAATAAGATGAAGTATATTACCACCAGAAGACAGCCATCGTTCTTTTAAATTGAGAGCATTGAGATTAGGTGTTTCTGAACAAAACAGATCATAAAGACAAGACCCTGATCCTGATCCTACAATTAACCATATATGCTCTTATCATCAATTACAAGATTCTTAATGTTAACTCAAATATTATCATAAAACGCATTTAAAATGATAAATAAATTTAACAAAATTTGGTAAGAAGAAATAAGTCCACGCATTTCTAAAAATAAAGGACTAAATTGATATAAAATTTTGAAGAAGGACTAATTCTAAAATTCACTAAAACTTGAAGGAGTAAAAACATATTTAACCCTAATAATAATAATAAATTGAGACATTAATAGTATCACGTATATGTTGTGCACGAGGTGTTCATTGACCACTAAAAAACAATTAAAAAGTTGTTTATTGAAAGTAAACACTTCAAACAAAAATGAACAGCACACAACAAAAACAAGAATGAATACAATTATTGATTACGTGCAATAATTGAGTCACTAGCCATTTAGATATGCCTAAAACTCGTTTTCATAAAGATGACAAGTAACTATTACGAAATTTGACTAACTAGCTAATATAATAAAGACTAAGTATCTAAAACTTTATAGTTATTTCTAGATTTTTCCCCTAAAGTCAATATCCATAAAAGAGTTTAGTATACTATATGTTAAAAGGAAATTTTAAACCTACCTCAACCTTACAAAATTGACTTGTAAAATAAGGTTTGTACCTCACTTATATACTATGAAATTGTCTTATCTCTAGTCGATGTGGAACTTCAAATACTATAAGATATTATAGTATGAAACTATAAATTTGTGTCTCATTAATTTTTAAATGTTCTAATTGTCTTCGATAACACTCTCAATTTCACTAACTACAACAAAACTAACAACTAATAAATCTAATTATAACTATATCTATATATATATATATATATATATATATATATATATATATATATATATATATATATATATATATATATATAAAGCATTACCTTGTAAACGCCAGAAAAGGAAGAGAAAACATTTTCTATACGAAAAGAAATTGTATTTATTTTTTTTAAGTATTTATTCTAATTCTACACTATTTGTAAGAATAGAGATTTTTCAGATCCTTAAGAGAAAGAAAATTGTATTATCCATTGTTTAGTTTTTCACATAAATTGTTTATCTCAAAATGGAGAAGAAAAACATATACAAACGAACTCAATCTTAGTTCCTTGAAGGAAGAAAGTTGTGTACACTCATAACTCAATAAAAGAGAAGAATGAAAATGAAAAAGGTAAGTGAAATAATACTATATATCATATTCAAATTAATTCAATTTTCTTGTATAACACATCAATGTTAAAAAGACAAAAAAAATGGAACAAGAAGATATTTTACCTGATATGCCATTGGTATTATGAGGTTCTCGTTGAACAGACATCTCCATTTTTAAATATTCAAAACCAATTAAAAAGAAATTGAGGCTATAACATTGGAATAGCTATGTCTGTCAACTGCTCCTCTGCAGATTTCATGAAGAAACATAAAAACATGAACAAATAACAATTAAATAAGAATGGTAAAAAAGAAAGAAAAGAAAATTATTTTTCGAATGTATAGAAAATCTTACAAATTAAATAATCTCCTTTCTCATCTTAAATTGGGCATTCTTCAATGGCAGCTTATTCTCTACACCAAATAGAAACATTGTCACAAATTAAAGAAAAAAAAACATAGTTAGTGAATTGAATTTTGTTAGCAACACAAAGAATTGGAAGATTTTGAAACATTGATGAAATTGGAGTTGATAATATACTTCGAAGAATAAACGGTGAAATTTGATATAATTGATATAATTGATCTAAAAAGCCAAAAAGAATTGGAAATAATGGAAAGTAAATAAGGATTTCCCAATAACTTATTCGTGAATTTATGTTCTGAGAAACTGCATTATTGTTAATTTGTATGAAAAGTGAATGGAAAAAGTAGGATAATTGTTGTTGAGATGAATGTTTTACCGACCATAGAACTTTGATGTTCATAGAGAAATACTTGAACGCGCTTCATGGGGGCGAGTTGAATCTTGTTCATGACAAAGCAACGTATATTTATCCAACACACATTCATACATCAATTCCTCAACTACTACCATAAATAGACATTTTCCAATCTATTTTTGTTTACTTTCTGATATTTATATCAAAACAAATTAAAATGGAAAAAAATATCTAACTCTAAGCTCTTTTACTTTTAATTGGATGATAATCATGCAACTAAAGCTATAAAATTTCTATCATATAGTTTTTTCAAGTAGGGTTGACAAGGTGGGTGTGAATTTGCATGTATTATCCAGCTAAAGTAAAGTTTATGATTTCGTTATTATTTCAATATTGCTTAAATATTTTTTGTGAAAAACAAATCACAAAAATCATAAAATAGTAACCAATTTTAGATTAAAAAAAATAGTTAGTCACTAATTTAGATACCAATTTATAAACTCTAAAGAGTGTTGATATCTAAAATAATCATTATTATGAATACAAAATTATAATTGGTTTGTGAATTAGAATATAAAACGATTTCTAGTATTATCTACAAAGATTTTAGTTACAAATGAATTAATGTTTAAATTAACCTTAAATAATAAATTTGAGACTAATTTCGACAATAATCTATTGATAAACAAGATCGTAACTAATGTTAGAGACTAATTTAAATTCTAACTCCCAAATCAATTACAATTTTTTATTTACAATATAAACTATTTTAAATATCTATAATTTTTAGTTTATAAATAGGTATCTAAATTAACCACTAGAGTGACTATTTATTTTTCATCTTTAAAATTAATTATTATTGAATAATTTTCTTGTAATGAATCATAATATAAAAAACATTTTTTTACGAAAGATTCAACATGAAATATTAATGAATATATTAAAATTACTTAAATGTTAAAATAGTATATAATAATTTAATTTAAGTAAGACAATTATAAAAAAACAATTTTAAATAATTAAAATCTCACAACAATTACAATATCTATTTTTTTAATGTTAAAATGTCATGAGAATCTGAATAAAATTTATGAATAACATTGTATGATTAAAAAAGAATAATATATAAGAATTAAAGAGAAAAAAATCTAAAGACAACAAAGAAAATAATTTTTTTAATAAATATATTTTAAAAAAGGAAAACATATTAAAATAAGGATAGACCATATATATATATATATATATATATATATATATATATATATATATATATATATATATATATATATATATATATATATATATAATCCATTTTATATTTGTATTCGCTAACATAAATTTACTGCTAAATTTAGAACAACTTGAAATAGTATTATTTGGAATGAATTTTTTGCTCATCCAAAGTTTTAAGTAAGACTATAAATTAGATTCATGAAGCAATAAATTGAATTCAGTATCGTAAATAGAAAATGAAGTAGTTGAAAGAAAATAATCTATCATTAACCAAATTTTTTTAAGATTAATTATAAAAAGAAATGAGCGGTGGAAGATGTGAGGGAGTAAAAGAAAATGTTACAAGTTTTGAAGGTTTTTTCTCTCTCTTTTTCGTTATTAAAGTTAGTCATGATTCTTTAGAAAAAGAAGTGAGATATTGAACGAGAAGAAGACAGGCAATAAAAAGAAAATGACAGTATAAGAGTTAGTCATGTAAGTTTGTTTTTATTTGATTAAAAATTATCATTAACAAGATTTTTAAATTATTTATTAAAATCTATACAATTTTGTCCGAGCTAAAAGTTTTTAAACTATCATTGTATTATTGTCAGAGCAATTTAAACTCTAAAAATGAGTGTTTTACCCTAAAAAGTGCTTTTATGTCCCCTCTATAATTTGGTTGGAAGAATGTAAAAAAGGTAGATGTAAACTATAATACATTTTTACTATTTAACTAAAGAAAAACTAGAAAAAAATTACCTTTTAGTAGAAAAGAAAAAAACATGTCACAAACAGTCAAATATACTACTATAAATACTATAATTTAATATATATATATATATATATATATATATATATATATATATATATATATATATATATATAATACCGT